>Ga0180008_1000045_pt1 | contig 128379 bp, 149 predicted proteins | sample MM_PW_MetaG_FD_121121 | JGI IMG/M metagenome (GOLD analysis project Ga0180008, IMG submission 121121) | Groundwater microbial communities from the Aspo Hard Rock Laboratory (HRL) deep subsurface site, Sweden - MM_PW_MetaG | ecosystem: Environmental > Aquatic > Deep subsurface > Groundwater... | reverse complement strand
CCCTACCTGGTCCCGTACCTGGCTCCCAAGCTCTTTTATCTTATTTAGCAAAAATGAGCCTATACATCCCTCCATAGGAGATCTCAGCCATATATAGCTAACAGGCTTGGGCAAGCCTGCACATGCATACACCAAAGCACATGCTTCTTCTGCTGCCTTTCTATCTGTCTCCCCTACTTTGAGTCCTATTGATAGAAATCTGTCCCTATATAGGGATAGCTTCTCTTCCTGCTTCTTTGTCAGCTCTTCAATCATGGAATTTTTCATCCATCCCTCTCTACCACATGATGGAAGAAAAGCTGTCCCTGTACAGGGACAGCTTTTCTTCCAATTAATCCTCTATCTGTTTAATCCTCTATCTGTCTAAATCCTTCAGGTACACTCTCTCTCTGTCTTCTAATCTCCCACGTTCCGGGAGATAATGTAATCGTAGTATGCTCCTCATGATCTACATAAGCAGTAGCTCTCGCCACCACATACAGGCAGCTCTCTATATCAACCAACCTGCTTTTCTGATCTTGTCTGAGCCTGTGCGTGTGCCCAGTAGCCGTGCCTTGCGCTATGACACCATCCTGCTTGTTCAAACCTTTCCTGGGTGCCCTATCCCTGCGAATGAAAAGAACATCACCCTGTCTGACTGTTCTCATCTCTACTCCTCCAATAGTGACGTAAAAACACAGATACAAAGCCTCTGTGCAGGCACTGGTTTAGTTTGCAGTAGGCTATTCATTCCTTGCAAACTCGTGAATCATACTTAGCTCTACCTGATCCGGTTTGTAGCAAACATACTCCGAGTAATGGAAATGTGAGTATGCTTTAACATCCGGGCCGACATATATGCTCATATAGCCATAGTCGGAGAGGATATCTCCGTTCCTTCTAGGCTTATTACTCATGTGCTGTATTGCTCTCTTGATAGAGTCATTACCCACAGCAATAGGCCCTGGTCGTAGCCTTACCTCGATAATGTATTTAACGGACAACGCCGTTTCAGCCCCCAGCTGCCAGCCCATACCGGTGTAATTCCACGCTTTGGCTATATCCGGTGTGGTATATATACCACTACCGAATAAACAATATATGCTCCCAGGCCGGAGAAGATTGTCGTTGAGAATGGCTTCTATGTTGCTATGAGGAGTTCCGTGGTACAAGGTCAGGACCCTATCAAAATCTTCCTCATTGACCAGGATACCCAGCTCATCGACACGTATTCCAGTCATCACGGCAAATTCAAGCATCAGAAGCTCTTTGCTGATAATTCTGTGCCCTCTTCTCAGCTGGTAGGACTTCCGATATTTCCACTTACCTTTACCTTCTCCATACTCAGGCACATCTTTGTTTATCTGGTTGAAAGTGCTCTCGTCCACGAGTACATCTTGAACGGAATACATATCTAGAAGTGTCCTGATGTATTTTATTTTATCATTCACTTTTACCACAGCGGACGGTGTAGGAGAGTATTTTATGTTGTGTCTGGTGGTAGCAGCCCTTGCTACCTTTTCTGCATATCTGATGCGAGAGTTTGTCCTATCGGGAGCTGCAGCTCTCAAGCTGGCGTTAAAGTCTTCACCATACTTTTCAGCCCTGATGGCTGCTCCCTGGCTGGTACCGTTAGCACGGCAATAAATAGTTCTCCTTAGCCTTTCTTTCTGCTTTTCTATCTGCTCCTCATACTTCTTCGCCAACTCCCAGTCCGACCTGTTCGTATTTTCTGCCTCCTTGGCCTTCTTTTCTTCTTTTGCTTTTATTGCATTTCTATTTACTTTGTTCTTTACCATCGCTACCTCGATGGTTCAATTCTCCGCACAATTCAGGCAACCATCCGAGAGAATGGTTGCCTATATCTACGGAGAATTGAAAGCTCAGACGGGGTTATATCCCCCGAAGAGGATGGCCTCCATCACCCTTCGGCAGTACTCGCTTGGAGATATGTCGAGGTGCTCTTTACGTGTGGAAATCTCCGTCTTGATCCTGCTATCCCTTTCCTCAGCCCTGACCCCGTCAAATATTTTCATCCTGATCAGGGTATTGACGTATACCCGGTGATAGGTACATACGTGTCCTGGAACAGGACGGGGCATGCAGATGATGTACCACGGCATCTTACTGTCGTGGTACATCGTGATCACCTCGATATTCACTTCCTTGTGATGAGTGAGTCTCCTCTCCTCCTCGGGAAGACGCTTCAGGACGCTCATGGCATCGAAGCACTCGACGCCTTCTTCGATGAGCATCTTGACAATGCCATCGATTGCTCTGGAAACTCTTTCAAGACACATGCTTACCTCCTGGAATCTTGTAAGTCGCCGTCTTGAGCAATACCTCGTATCTCCCTCCGGAGATACGTACAATACGCTCCTCCTTCTGATCGATTTCCAGCTCGACATAGCCGGGACAATGCCCAGTCTCTTCATCGATTCCGTTGGTCTCATCTACTGCAGCTTGCCATACATATGGCTCACCACAGATCGGGCACAAACGCTTCTCCCGGTAATAGTCATGGGCATTCCAAGTGAACCTGTGTCTGTTGGCACAAAGGGCAAGCGTGTATCCCTCATAGCTCATCTTTTCTCCTTTCACTGGAAGATGGAAGGTGGACGTGGAGAGATTTGAACTCACGCACTTTCGGTCCGGGAGGAGGGGCTTGAACCCTCATGTAACCATTACACTTTCTACCGCTTATAAGACGGAGGTGATACTCCCGGGTGACTCACACCTAGTTTTCTTTTTATAGCGCTCCTTATTATAGTTTGACTTCGCCAATATACATTTCCCAGGTGCCCGGAGCGGGATTCGAACCCGCATGTCTTACGACGGGGGGATTTTAAGTCCTCTGTGGCTTCCTTTACACCATCCGGGCATTACTTTCCGGTAGAGAGGCCAGGGATCGAACCTGAATATGTTGGTCCAAAGCCAACCGCTCTTAACCATTGAGCTACCTCTCTATGTCCCCCCCTTCCCTCCGTTCTCCTATCGAATTAGAACGGCGAACATTCCGGAAGGAAGTTTCCTGACCTTCACATCTCCAGGCCTCGACTTCCTCGTATTATCTGCCTCCTGGAAGCTGGAGAAGGTCTTCAGCTGCTTCCAGGCCTCTCCCTGCTTCTCCTGGGGAAGCCCTTTCGTTCCCTTCTTCTTCACCTCCCGGATCTCCACGCATCGGGAGGCGTTGTACTCTCTCTCTTTCTCGGGAAGGGTTGCTCTCAAAGCCTCCCTATCTGCTCTCCTCTTTGGGTTACCTTCACCCTTCTCACCTTTCTTCCCCATCTAACCCTCCTATGGATAGAATCTGGCTCTCTGGATGTATCCATCAGGTCCCGGATGCAGTTCCCAATGGGAGCCACAATGGTTGCATATCCTGTGCCATGGCACGTATCCCGCCTCTGCCCAGATTAACATACCCGCATCACAGTCCGGGCAGATAGGCTGCACTCTTACACACTGATGTGCAGGGGCATCATCATGTTGAGAGCATTCCCAGCAGAAAGGCAAAGATTTTTTCAGCCCATCATCTCTACCACTCTTGTATGGGATATCATACAGGTCCTCCGGTTGATAGTTACCCTCTCCTTTTCCATACATGACTCTGTACTCATCTCTGCTCATCTTCTGTCTCTCAGCATTGCTTCGAACAGCTCCTTATCCTTTCGGACGTCAAACCCCAGTGACGCCGCAATACGTATCTTCACTATAAGCTGGTCTGTCTCATCCGACCCCGAACCATCTGCGATACCTGACATAGTCAAATCTCCGCTATAGTAATCATGAGCTATACAGCTCAGATCATCATCTATCTCTGCTAGAAGGGCGGGCTTTACTGGTATATCCAGACTCACCAGGTTTTGTCTTTCATCTTTGGGTATTGCATGTAAATGGCAGAATATCATATACAATCCAGCTATATCCTTATATGGAACAAACCCATTGTGGTTGATGATCCAGGCCACATCATGGGTGCCATTAGAAAGCAAAAGCTCGCCCAGGTAGATAGGATCATTCTGTCCCCTATCCTCGGCAAGTTTTTGTATGAGCTTAAATCTATCTGGAAACAGCTTATTGGTCTTAATCCCTTCAAGTATACCTAGTGTTGTATATATTCCAGGCATTCGTCTTATCCCCTTTCGGCTTTGTTCCTTCCATAGTAAATATCTTATACCTACTTTTTTGTTTGTTTTTTATAGGTAAGAAAGATGAAGATACCATCTTTCCTTCATCATTACCCTGAAGGGCCAGCAGAGAATCACCTGCTTTCTTTGAACTCGTCAAAGTAGACAGGCTGTGTTTTTATCCCCCTTCCCGTGGTTGCGCTAATCCAACAGGTTGGGGGATAAGATTTACTGCCTGTTCCGGAACAGGCAGAGAACAAATTCGTTCCACCGAATCTCTGCTGACCCTTCAGAGCAATAAAGATTTTTTTGGAGGGAGTAGAGAGAATCGAACTCTCCTATTTTCAGAGTCGGTCACATAGAACCGTTTACTCCCAGTGACCCGGAGGTAGGTAACCACTAGCCCCCGGATCTTTCTTGGCAGTGTGCTACAGCCCCAACGGCGTTTAAGGCCTTCCCCTAACTTCATTAGCTACGTCCTACCACTGGACGACCAACCCATAGATGGTGGGTCGGGAAAGATTCGAACTTTCGTGTAGCCAAATTTGTAGAAGGCCAATCGATTTGGGACCCACTACCATTTTTCTGAGTATGGGGGGTAGATACTCTGGATCTTGCAGCTGATCTTGCAGGGAAGAGTCTCCTACTTGAATGACCTGTGCCTGCGTCTGCCATTCCGCCATCTGCCCGTAATAGTGGGCAGACCAGGGGTCGAACCTGGATGGGATCACTCCCGGACACATTGGTCTTCAGCTTCAATCTCAATCTTATCTTGCCCCTTAACTCCAGAAACTTACTACCCCTTGAAGAGGTAGCTCATGATCGCTCCACCCATCTCCTGCTTTTCGCAGGGGAGGGAGTTCGCCTTCTCACGGGCGAACTTGATAGCTCGGGCCAGCTTCACGCAGCGATCCTGGATCGCTGCCTTTTCGCTGGCCCTCATTGCACCAGAAAATTCCAGATTTGTCCAGTACCCGACGACTACATCGTTGACCACCTTGGCAACCTGTGCCGGATGCTTGTCGGTGGCCTGAACGATGATTGGATACTCTTCGACCTTCTTGGTCTTTCCGGTCTGGAAAGACTCAGTTTTGTACTGGGTGTTGGACTCGTCCCATTCCCAGTCCTTGGCCTCGTCGAGGACCGGAATCTGCTGGGCCCATCCCTTCAGTTCCTCCATCTGGTGCTCCAGGAACAGGAGGGTGGTGACCGGAACGTTCTCCACGATGACCACATCGTCCACGACGATGTCCGCCATCGCTTTCATGTTTCCTCTGTCGATGGTCAGACCGAAGTTGAACAGGTCGGTGAACAGCTCGGTGAGCTTCTCGATCATGTCCTTCGTGTTTCTCTGGACCCGGACCCTTTCCGGGGGGAATTTCTCTCCGTCCTCATTTTTCGGTGTGTAGGTCTTGGCCAGCCCCCTGAATAAGCCGTCTTTCGACAGCTCGTTCTTCATGCTGGCCCCCTCAGAATTCGCTCTTTGTTTCGCACCTGTGACTATTGCTAGCCACTGGTGCAGAAAGGCGATGTTCTTCTCACTCATCATTACTCCTTATAGTGGTTCAGTCTATTTTTCTTATACCAGTAATATTCAGATTTTTTCAACAGGCAAAAATAGCTAATCCAATGCCTGGTAGATCTTCTTTAGTATGTCTGGAAATCCCAGAGAGGTAAGAGTAGTCTGACGGAGAGCCTGCCGGTACTCTCCGTGAATCTTTTTTACTCCTTCAAGGCCTTCATGGCCTTTCGGAGGGGGCCCAGTGCCCCCTCCAACGCCCCTTCCACCACGTGCGCCAACGTGGCGGCCCACAGGACCGACGCCTCCTGGGCCAGATGCTTCACCCGCCGGGAGGCGGGGATGACCGTCCGCAGCTCCAAGAGCTGCAGCTCCCTCTCGTCCTCCTTCTCTTGCTTGTGGACCTCGGCCCATAGGCCGAGGACCTCTGGGTCCTCCTGGACCTCCTGGACCTCCTGGACCTCCTGGACCTCGGCCACAGGGGCCGGGTCCAACTCCCGGACCAGCTCTTCGCAGAGCTGGTCCCGCGCCATTTCTCTTTCGTAGGCGGCCCTTACGGCCGCCTTTCCACCATCGACCGCCTCTTCCATGAGGCGGTCGATATCCCAGGAATGTTCCTGGGACCATTCTCTAAAGGACTTCATTTTTTTCCCTTTTGCTGGAGACTTTCTCCGGCGTTATTTCTGTCTTCAATATTTTTATACCCACTTATGTCTCTGTTTTTTACCAATTGATAGCTAAAGAAGCAGGTGTTACCCTGCTTGTCCCCCATCCTGGGGACTTGGTGAGCTATTTGGGGGGAAGTCCGTAGTTTAGTACCACAAATCCCTGTCCCCCCGTTTCAATGTGTGAGGTGGGGGCCGGGGCAATTATCTTTACCCCGTTCGCGTTTGCCCTCACCACCAAGCAAACCACCTCCCTTCCCTCCACCTCCAGGGAGATGAATGTCTCTCCCTGGCTTTCGGGGAAGTCCACACGGACTTCCCCATACCTATCCGCCTTGATTTCTACTTTCACCGGTCTCCCTCTCCTTGCCAGCATCGGCTGGCGCTGTCCCGGTAGCCGCCGGGTCGGGCCCCTGTCTCGCTCGGGGCTCTCGCAGCTCGTGCTCTCTTATTGGGTAAAGGAAGGGCCGAAGCCCTATTTGCCCAGAACGGGCGGGTGAGTCTAGCGGCGGGACTCGGTGTCCCGATCGAGAATGGGAGACTCCTGCAGGGCCAGCTCGGCGAGGGCCAGCACGCCCTCCCGGGACTGTGCCCCGCAGATGAACCTCCCGGGATGACAGAATAGGCTGTCGGCTACCCCGGTGAGGGTGGCCAGGTCTGCCCGCTTTCCCGCCCAGCTCTCGGGCAGGGGCAGCCTCTTTTCGAAGCTGCCCGCCAGAGGCGGTATGCACTGGAGCCGCCAGTCCCCCGTCTCCGAGGGGAATACCACGAAGAGGGCCTGGGGGGTGCCGTCCCCCGACAGGAGCTCATCCTGCCAGGGCATGAAGCGTTCCAGGACGATGAGCCGGGGGTCCACAGCCCCATCGATCGCCGCCCGGACGCCCTTGCGGGCGAGGACGACGCCCTGGGCCCGGGTGATCTCCCGGTCCAGGATCAGGGAGGCCACCTGGACCGCCCGCTCGAAGGCCTCGTCCCAGTCACTTTCCTCCTCCTGCCAGGAGGGGTTGAAGGCCGAGATCGCCGAGCTGATCGAGTATCCACACACCCCCTCGTACAGGGGGGTGCTGAGCGGATACCCGTTGTCCACGGCATCGATGCCGAGGACCAACGTCTCCTCTACTGTATCTGCGACGTCCTGACCGCCGCAGATGGCGGCACCAAAGTGCCGCCATATCAGACCGAACCCGGCGTACGGGACGCCGGTTGGTCTGACACCAGCGCCTCCACGCTGGTGATGGTCATACGTATTTTTTTCGGGGGAGTACTCTCCCCCGACGTCTATCCGGACATCGCACTCGGCCAGGAGGGCCGGAGTGCGACTCCGGACGACTTCCGCCCCGGGGTACAGGACCCGGAGCGCCGCCGTGCCGAAAATGTCGTCGGCGTGGAACACGCCGTTGTGGGTACCGATCTTCATTTTTTCCTTTTTTGATCGGTTGAGAAACTCGGGGTATCGCTCCCGCAGCGCTGTAGTTTTTTCCATCTTCAGCAGATGTCCGGTTCGTAGCCACACCGGAAACAGCGGCCCCATCATCTATTTGTGGTGGGGACTTGGATTGGTTCACCCGGGGAGATTCGAACTCCCATTTGCCAGCTTTTTTCGCTGGAGTCCTTCCATTTGGATGACAGGTGAAGGAGCCAAGTTTCAGCTCCGAGTGTCTCTCTGTCTCAATCCCCTATTATCTGTTCGGGGTTATACTGAAATAGATCGGGGAGAGAGAACACTCAATCTCTCCCTAGCCAAGACCCCTCCCGAGGCCATTTTTCCAATTTATGGAATTCCCAGCTATAAACTACTTGGCGGGAGAGGCTGCTCCCGCGCTGGATTCCACCTGCTGCACATATATTTTTTGACTTCTGGCCCGCAGGAAAGGCCGTTGAGCAGGGTGTGTGCTACCCTTTATTTTTGCAGAAACAGGTCCACGTCCCCTGTATGTCCTCAGTCGGCTGTATGCGCCTAGAGGCTTTCACGACTTTGATTGGAGATGAGCTGTCGGGGGTCGCTGCTGATTCTCCATTCCCCAACGCTCGTGGACGTGGGGACGGGACATGTACATTCCCGCTCAATATTCTTATACCAATATTTAGATATGATATTTTACTGTTATGAGGTAAGAAGGGGAAATTAAACTTTCTCTATTTCCTGAAGGCGGGAGGTGATCTGTTGGATTTGGACAAGCTTCTTATAGAAAAGCTCTCTCTCATTATCTACCCTTGATAGCTCCCCACCGAGAAACGTCAAAGATCTAACCCTACTTTTATCCCTTTCGAGCTGGCATCTGGATAGATGCTGTATGTCCTTCAAGCTATTATTTAGTTGTTCAACGAGATCTCCCAGCTCTTCTATGATTTCTTTCTGAGTTTTTTTACTCATATGAGACCCGATCCCCGAATTTCTGAAGAATCTCATTTACAAGTATCTCAGCTCTCTCATCAATGCTGAGCATTCCATCTATTTGAAATGTGTTGGGATATACCGCTGCCAGAGCGTTGTATATCTTATCAGCTGACCGCAAGGCTTCCGTCCCCTCGTGTTGTTGTCTTACCTTGCCGCGTAGATCTATTCTACGATTAGCTTCCTCTACGGACAGATTGAACCATACTTGAAGATCGGGTTTTAGGGCCTCGCTGTTTATAACAAATATCCGACTAGTATACATGCTCTCTGAGGCTCCCTGTACAGCACAGGAGGACCAGATATATCTGTCACAGATTACTGTTGTCCCCTTACTCAGATATTTCGCTATCTCCTTGCAGTGAGCAAGCCTATCGGCAGCGAAAAGAAGAGCTGACACTTTCGGATCCTCATGAAAGCAGGATATACCAAGAGCCCCACAGGGCTCTTCAGTCTTCCAGGCAGCTATGGACATCTTTTCCAGAAGCTCTACCGCCCTGTCGGCAGTAGTGGTCTTTCCGGAAGCATCGATACCATCTAAGGCAACGAATAGGCCTCTACGCATACCAGATGGCTCCTCTCCAAGTCTTCCTTGGCCTGTAGTACCCTATTATCAGCACGAAGCTCCTCTTCTGGCCTGAGCCAGTCAATTCCGGAGAGGTATCTCTCAGCAGCCATGTCGGCCACTTCAGCTGTCGGCCATGAGCGGAGAGTGATTCTTTTACCACTGCCAGCATGGGTGATTCTCCATACGGTACCCTTTGGTGTACAGGTTATGAGCAGACCGGTTACCGAGCTGTCTCTCCCCTGAAGCTGCGCAGAGCCGATTCCATCCTTTAATGGAACCATATATGTTTTGAGCATCAGGTATTTGTCTCTTCAGAAGGGAACTTCAATAGAAGCCATCTGCAGATGTAGTCCATTAGGGACTTTACGTAACCAATATCTGGGTGAGCACTGAAGCCGTTTGGCTCAATGTTATGGCCCTTTCCTTTCTTACATAATAAACCCAACCCTACACCATGTTGTAGAGCTATGCTAAAAATAGTAGCCCATGCATCCATCATGGATCCTATCATTCCTGGCATTATGATGAATATCTCTCCAGGCAGACCGGTATCGGGATAGATTCCTACTGTAAGGATTCCAGTATGTCCGGCGACATCAAAGCTGTGCGTAATTGATTGTCTTTCAAACGGTAGAGGTTTTTTTATGCCCGGCTCTCTAGCAAGATCATACCTCTCCTTCAAACGCATCTCAGCATCAGCCAATTTATCCACAGCAATGTTATATCTTTCTTTGGTTTGTTCCAGCTCCCTCTGTAGATCTGCTTTGGTTTTTTTTCGTGTCTTGGTTACGGTTCCCATAATTTTCATGATACTCAATTTTTCAAGACCAGAGTTTATAGATGAGTAGGCACTGCTCATGATAACCACCCCTTTCATGCTTTAATCAACCACACATGAAACAGATGGTAACAGACCCCTCCCGATTATGGGAGGGGGCCGCTACATCTTTTTACTTGGCGTTCAAGAGGTCAATAAAAGATTTGGAAGGCTTGAACTTGATCACCATCTTGGAGGGAGCCTCAAATATGACTCCTTTCTTGGGGTTATACCTATCCCCACCCTTCCTCCTATAAGTTTGAAAGCACCCAAACTTACGTATAGTGATCTTTACACCTTCCTCATCAGGGTTGTCCTGGCTGGCTGCTTCCTTTTCATCAACGTCAGAATCATCATCTGGGTGCGTATCGGGCCGGTCACACGGTCCACGGAGAGCTGCTGCTTGAATGATAGCGGCAGCAGCTTTCAGGACATCCATCTCACTCTTGGGTAGCTGCATCTGAAGCCTCCTGAGCTTTCATAAGAGAATCAAATGTTGGTAACTTCTTTATCCGGAGAGGTCTTCTCTCCTCTACCTTATCCTCAATGCAATCAACTTCTATCCTCTCTACCCCTACATCCTCCGATTTTCCGGTATCAGCAGGACATCCGGCATCCTCATCTTCCCCACCGGATGAGTGGTTGATTCCGTACACTTTGTCATGTAGTCTCTGCACTTCCTCAATCAGGTTATTCACGGTGGGAGATATCAAATCATATGTCATCCTTACGGTGGCCAGGTCACTCTTGCTGTCAGCCTTATCAGAGGCTTTCTGCGAGATAAGTACAGAGGTCAGGGATCCGGACAGGGATGTGATCAATGCTATGATGATGGCTGCCTTCTCTTTTCCACCAAGTGTATTGGCCATAATTCACCTCCTACGGAAGGATATAACCATCATCTTAATTACTCCAGAGCTATTTTCTACCTTTGTTCAGCTCTTCATCAAAATCTTTTACCGGTTTGAAGCGGACAACCTTCTTGGCGGGAATATGGATGAGGGATCCATCTATGGGGTTACGTGCTTTTCTAGGCTTCCATTTTCTCACACTTATGGTGCCAAATCCCCGATAGAAGAATCTTCCATCTTTGACCAAAGACCTCCTTATGACTCGGAATACCTCATCCAGAACATCACCTGCCAGCTCTCTAGATATCCCAAGCTCATAGTTCAGGTGCTCTACAAAATCCGGCTTGAACATTTTTCAGACTTTTCGTGATGAATCATTCTTCCACACACAAGTGGCCTCATCAAGCAGACTAACTATAAAGTCTACTCTGTATCCCCATGAACCAACCCAGGTAGGAAAATGGATAGGACTACTCCCGGGAAGCATGTTCCTTATGATAGTAGCCCAAGGAGGATTGCACTCATATCCGGCCAAGGTATAGATTCCCTCAAGCATCCTCCTACGGGCAGTCGCCTTTCCTCTCTTCTTTGAGTACTGATCATCTGGATTTCTCCAGCTCCACCCAACGGACCATAACTTGTCTTTTCGGGAAAATCTACAGCAGAGTGTGATTTTCTCATCTTCATCTTGGAAGTAGTAGGTTCTACTGAAGTCTCTCTTATCTAATCTACCTAGAGCTTTCCTGATCTCCTGGTGTGTCCCCTCCAAGTTTGTGTATGGGATACCCAGAGAAAGGGCCTGACTCTTTATACTACTCTCTTTAGCACTCTCGTCCATTCCCATCTCCTTTGATGGTGTACTCATCCTGATATTTGGTGTTCTCTATCCCTATATAACCAAATGGGTTACATATAAGCTTTACACCATTTATCTCCTCCTCTACCGGCTCATGAGTATGACCAAAGATCCAATATCTGGATCTTTCCTCCTTCTTCAATAGGTAATCCAGATCGCACACGAAGTAGCAGTTTATAGGAGACCAGCTCCATTTTTCTGAGACACAGCTGTAGCTGGGGAGATGGTGGGTTACAATAATATCTGCATCTGCTATCTCCTTTTCAATAAAGGAGATAGCTTTGTTATTCTCATCATATACCCAAGGCACAAAACCTCTTATCAGGGAGAAGTCATTGAGATTATGCGTTTGCTCCTTAGCCTCTCTGGTCTGCCTGAACCATAGGGTACTCCCAATAATTTTCAGTGTTTCTCCAGTCTTGCATTTCAACGCGTGTGATGTGTTGTCCAACCAGAACAGATTATCCCTTTTACTGACAAGTTCCCTAACTTTTCTACCTACTGTTTTCGTATCCCCACCATAGTAATCATGATTTCCCAACACAAAAAATACTGGTATATCTGAGAGTTCATGGCTGATCCTATCCAAGGAACTTATTAGAGAGGTGCTTATGGAGATATCCCCGGCAATGATCATAGCATCGATATCCTGCTTACATCTGAGATTGCTGATAAACTCCTCCCCTTTATCTGTATGGAATTCTAGATGAAGATCGCTGAGGATCTGAATAAGCATCTCATCTCCTTTTGCTTTATACGAAGATCTCTTTCCACCAACATGCTATGTCCCACTTGGAGGCAGCTACGTGATGGTGTCCTATGATCCCTCTGCAATGTGGGCTGTTCAGGAAACTTTTATCCATTACACCATGGTATACGGAATCACTAATAGACCCCATGGTGTTGGGGCCGGTAGGTCCCTGCATAGGGATATCTAGAATTTTACATAGAGATGTAGTTAACACTAAAACATCTTTAGCTACATCAGGATTGAGCTGAAGAACCTTCTTTGCACCCCTACCCGTCTCGTTAATAACAATTTTTAGATCTTCTCCTCTATCAGCATAGAATTTCTGGTATTTTATTTCCGGGCTTTGGCATATATCCAGACCTATGGAGTACCCATTCACGTAACCGGCATGCCACGCAATATGTGAGAAATCTAACCATTGTTGAAACAGCTTCGGAGAGAAGCCCCCATGGCTGGAAAGTCCCCTACTAGCTAAAGCATTGAAGCAGCTAAGTAGAGTCAACCCTCCCCAATGTAAAACAAGTAATCGTGGTTTTCTTCCTGGGGATTTTCTAAAATCTCCCTCCTTATGCAAATCTAACCCACCAGGTGCATCGAAGGGACGTAGTATAAGTCTATCGGATAGATTAGCTTTTACTCTGTTTCTCCCAATAACCATATAGCCTGCATTTATGTCCAATTCATTGAATGCCTGATGTGCAGCCTCGGCTGTACCTTTACCCAGCTTTCCGTCCTCTCCTTCAGGGGGAATTCCTGTAAGACTTTTTTGTAGTGACCATGTAGCAAAAGCAAAGCTTTTTCTCATATTGATATCTGGACTGGCCGGATCTATCAGGAGATCCGGAAAGCTTTCATACACCTGGTAGGGAAGAGTATCGTGCCAGTGATTTTTCTTCACAGCGGCATTAAAGCTTATAGCCTCTGTATAGTTGAAGAAGGGCATCTAGTTTATCTCCATTCCAGGTCGGTTGAACAGGACATCCTTGCTATATTCATCATCGTCATCAAAATCATCAAAGTCGTCTTCTACCTCCTCAACACGCATTGCCACGCCACGAGTCAGATCTACACCATCTGCCCCCACAGCAGACATAAGTTCATCCTTTCCTATAACATCAAGACCTTTCTGAAAGGATGAAAGGCTCTTGACCAAATACAGTTCTGATTCCATGGAGAGCATTATGGACTCTATAAATGGTTCTAGCTGTTCTCGGCTTAGACATAGATTTCCCTTACCCTTGGAGGTGAGTACATACCCGAATCTTCTAGCACTGCTGAGGTACTCTAGATTTCCCCACCTCGTTCTGAGGGCATATGAAAGCATATCCTCAACCAGGTCACATAGTGGCTCTTCAGTGTGTATAAAGTATTTCCCTAGAAGTGGAGCCATTTTTATACTAATGATTGGTCCTTTATAACTCCTGGCCAGATATACATTCATATCAAACAATATATCTCTGCTCTGTAGGGTAAAAGCAGTAGGACCCATGGAAATTTTAGAAAGAATTATTTCGGAAATTTCCCCTACATATTCTGACCGAGCAACCATCTTAGCCTCTTTAATAAACATCTCCTCAATCATCTCTTTGTTAATGCCAACCTTCCTACACTTCTTTACGAAGGTATTATCATTCATTTTTATCCTGCAGGTTTGACCTAGCTGATTCGGCGTAGATGAAGCTCTTTGGGTCTTGTGCTGATAGGAAGCTTGTGTATGTGTCTGGCAAGGGCACGGATAGCCTCCTGTCTATCCTCCATACTCCCTCTGTTCTGGTTCCAGTGTTCATTTATTATTTCTACTCCCCCCTGAGATAGGTGGAAGCATACAAATTCTATCTCTTCATTGAGACGCTCCAGGTATCCTATATTTATGACTTCCTCACACCTACGACCGGAAATCTCTTCAGCCCTCCTTTTTATTCTATCCTGTGCCACATCAGAGCTTACAAGTAGTCGGACGCAGATGGTGGGAAGCTTGACAAAGCTGGTCATGATTTCGTAGAGACGGTGATAGGTGTAGTATTCTCTGTTATCCAGATGACCATCACGTTTCTGAAGCTCCAGGAAGGCCACATCCCCATAAAAGCTTCTATCAATTACAGCATGACCCTCTCCAGCCATAACATAGTACTGGGCAGAGATGTGCATACGCAGCCTTTCTTGTAGCAGGTGGCACTGCATGGCAAACGCCCATCTGCTCGGGTTACTGTAATAATCTGATAGGTATGGGTTGGGGCCCCCTATCTCATCCTCTGTTGATGGTTCTATTAGGATCTTGCATGGCTTACCACTTATATCAGTAAGTGCACTGGATAGCTCTTGTGCAAAATTGCTCTTACCAGCACCTATCGAGCCTTCGATAATGATGACTTTCCCCTGCACTTGGTACCTCCTATGGGCTCAAACGTAATAACAGGCTTCATACCGCAGGCCCAGGCAATGGTTGCTAGGGTACTTATGCGCAGATCTTGTCTTCCGGAGAGTATACGACAGATTTGACCCGGGTCTCTTCTCATTATTCGGGCTACTTCAGCCTGAGATCCTACTGTTTTTATTATAATTTCTTGTAGAGACACCAACACCCTATCCTTAAATTTCTCTACTGACTTCTCCATGAAAGTTTCCTTGGTTATATATCAGTACAAGACTCTTATTCCAGAAAAGGGAAAGCTATTCACTAAAAAATTGTACCAGAAGGGCTTCAACCCTGGCTGTATCAGGATTTCCGGTGACAAAGAATTTAGTACCTCCCATGTGTATCAGTACCTCCTTCAACACCAAACTCCTATCCCTGCTTCTGTTTGCTTCTTGTGCTACAGTCTGTATATATAGATCCACAAAACATTCAACTATACCTTTCCTGTCTTCTTTTTCGGACATCTGCAGCCACCTCTCTGCTACATCTGTCTGTATAATGTATGTACCGTTTCTTTTAGTCAATCCTCTGGTATCGGTTGTTCTATACCAGAACCTATTTTTAGATACATCCACTTCTGGTTTTCTTTTTTTATATGAAAGAAAAAAAGAACCCCTTAACTTTTTTATGTTGGAAGCGGAGAAATAAGATTGACTGTACAGACAGCGTATGTATACTTTGATCTGGCTCCAAGGAGGAGATTTAGACATCAGCACAGAGACACACCATAGGAAAGGAAGAAGATGGACACAAAAGCTAGAGCTGTAGCCTTCAGCAAGACCATTGAAGAGGTCACCAATAAGTCTCTTCCTATGATTCCAACACATATTCAGACAGCTGACTTCCTAAAGCCGGAGACCAAGGCGGCCCTGGCTGGAATGGAGATGGGTCAGAAGCCCACCGCAGATGTTGAGGCGGAGGCACCTACAAAAGCTGTAGAAGTGCCTACTACGGCTTCTAGGGATGATGTCGATGACGAATTCTCCTTCAGCCAAGAGGTAGATAATATACTTAATAATAAAGCTCTGCGGGAAGCGATTGAGGCGAGATGTAAGCCTATACTTCTGGATGAGCTTATATCTATTGGTAGAAGTAAGCAGAGGGTTCCTATCGTTCCAGACTCCTTTGAGCCGGTTTTTCAAACAGTAACCGGCGAGGAGGATCTGTTCATCAAAGGGCTTCTAGGGAAGGAGCGAGGATCGGACCTGTATCTCAGTCAAAAGTTTTCCGTACTTAACTTGACGATGGGTCTATATTCCATCAATGGCTTGGATCTTCCCCCTTATGAGAAGGATGGGAAACTAGATGAGGATCTATTCAAGAAGAGGTTTGAGTGGGTTCAAAGGCTTCCAGCTCAGATGCTTATTAGCCTTCAGGTTAACTACTACTGGTTTGATCTGAGGACGCGAAAGCTCTTCTCCTTTCGATAAGCTGAGTGATTGGTTGGCACAGCCAAAAGGTTGGGCCAGAGCTAATATGCTATATGATACAGCAAAAAATCCACCTCCTATGGGTACCCCGATGGAGGTGATGTTCATGCTTGTACAGAAGATTCGGGAGGAAAGAAGATTTCTTCGGGATAAAGCAATAATGCTGGCTACCATGGGTACCAAGGAGTCTTTGGTGGCTGGAGCAGAGCTTTTTGATAGCTATCAGGAGACTGTCTTCTTCAGTGGTAAGGATAGAAAAGAGGAGAATCAGGAGAAGAAGGCCCAGGATAGAATTCTGGATGCTTGGTTGAGCACCAAGTCTATCGGGGTTCAACCTATACAGATATTCAAGATGAGGAAGGGGTGATGGTAGAGTGCTTCTTGGATAAAGAACGTGTCTGTGACAAGAACTGTGTGTGCTTCTTAGAGGAGGGTGGCCCATATAAATGTTTCCTTCTAGGATCCATATGTGAGCTACTTCAACACATGCGCCCGACATATAAGCATCCAGATCCGCCCAGAGTTGGGGGAGTGGAGATTCGATGACTCCTGTAATTACATCCTATGGGGAGAAGGCTAATCTACTGGAGGGTACCCACACCTACTTCATAGAGGTTGTGGACGCTGATAGTGAGTTCTCAGCAACATCTATCATCCCTCTGGATGACTACTCAATGAAAAAGTTTCTATCTTTTCTACATAGTATGCCGGCAGACGTGTCTGATGAAGAGGCACCATCCCCCGCTTCTTGTAGCTCCAAGGAGGGTCCGGATGAATTCTAGTAATATTAGAATGGAGAAGAAGCTGGATCTTCTTATGGAGAAGATAGATCTACTTTATAAAAGTATAGTGAAGGATGACTTTACTCCCCGGGTGGATTCACCACTAAACCAAGCTCAGCAGGTTTGTCCTCTATGTAAACAGCTGATCAAGTTCTATCTGGCTCCCGATCACACAATAGATCGGGAGTGTGGTTGTAAACCTCCAATAGTCTAAGGAGATTATCATGGTAGTGAGAAATATGGATCCATCCAAGAGGAAGAGGATTGTCTCCATAGGTAAGGTTATGGCTTGGCATATTGTGACCTATGTAGATGGTTACAATACAACTCAGACCAGTTTGGTAGCTACTATAGAGAATGGTAGCCATTGGTTAGTGAACAACACTATTGGGGGATCTGCTGTTACAGCTCCGGTTAGTGATTGGCTTGGGGCTGAGATGGATAGAGCTATCGATAAGGGGTGATAATGATCCGTCCTACAGGCAATATGGTTCTCTTGAAGCCTTTACCGAATAAGGAGGTCTCTGATGGTGGAGTCTTTTTCCCCCAGGGTTCCATGGAGGATGTTACATCCTTGGCCGAGGTAATTGCTGTAGGTCCTGGAAAGTATAATGACGAGGGTGTGCGCAAGCCAATGCAATTAAGGGTGGGTGATAAGGTTGCCCTACTTAGGTTCCATCTTGATAATATGAAGGTAGAAGTTGATGGTGAGACCTACTCCCTGGTGGCGGAGCCTGACATATGGGCAGCAGTAGTAGAGTAAGAGCTAATAGATGGAGAAAGCTGGTCCAGAGGCTCAGAGAGGACGAGCATGTCAAGGAGGATGTCAGAGCCGCTTTGGCCAAACTTTTGGCATCTTTTGATGAAATATCTTCTGTTGCTGCCAGAAGAAGGATAAACAAGTTGGTCAAAAATTCTCCAGGAAGAGGGATTGAGTACGTGATCGAGTATGATCAGATGGGAGTTCAGACCTATAGGGAGCCAGATCTATTTTAACTGCCTTACACAGGCTTTGTACCGTGACGGTGTAGTAATGGTGAGAAAGATTAGAGAGAAAGCAAGGCTTAATATTAGAATAGATGCCGACCTTGTTGAGTGGGCCAGAGTATTTGCCTTGGAGAACAAGACGAACATTACTGATCTGATCGTAGGTAGCCTGATGGAGCTGAGAAGAAGGTATGGTGGTGCTCCCCCCAAGGTGCGGCAGATATGAGAGATCTATTCCCGGTCGAGAATAGAGTACCTCTACCAAAGAATGCCACCTTGGAGGATATAATCAACTTACTATATAAGATATATAGAAAACCATATATTAGAGAGGTAGTAATTTCCAGAGAGGAGATAGTTGTTAGAAGAAACGGTTTTGTGGATGATCCCATCCTTGAGGGAGATCCCACAGACCTTACCCAGGTTCTATCCAGCGTCGAGATGGAGGAGATAGAGGCGGCCAACCCATTTGAGACCCTGTTTAATATATTCTTCCGTATATCAATACATGGACTTGCAGTCAGCCACATATTCGTAGGAAGTATTCGATCCCTCAGAAGATGGCTGAGGCTTCCAGAGATGGTCTCTTTAGGAGGGAACGTGTTCGGGTGTAGGGTGATGCAGGCACCTATTGCAGATGATGTTCTCATAGCCTGTGGTAGCCCACACAGAGGAATGGATATTGGCTGTATTCAGCGTGTCATAAAGATATCTATGGTGGAGAAACCTGATGCGTCTTCTTATGGAAAAGATCCTACAGACGGACATACTACCACAGATAGCAAAGATGTTGTTGGACAGATGGGGGTTACATGGGGTGGATAAGCCAGGAGAGAAGGATGTTCTATCTGTGTTGGATGTTATAGACAGATTTGTCGGTTGGAGTAAGGGAACTTTCCTTCAAACAATGCTAGATATAGATTGGAATTCTCCGGGAACAATAGAAGCCAGGGATTTAAGGGATAACACAGTCCTGGTCAGGTGGGATCTCATGGGCCGTCTTATCGTAAAGCGTAGAGACGACCCACCGCATTTCCCATCTAAGAGAGATGGTGTACTGCTGGTACAGGAGCAGAGGTATACTATTGACGTCCTGGAGAAGCTGTATGAGGGGGATACTCTTATAGCCTTGCTCTGTTCTGCGGAAAAGGAGATATCCGAATGCCTGGAATGATTTGTCCTTACTGTGAGGAAGAGATAGTAGCCGGGGATACCCTATGGTCTGTGTTTGTTGTACTCAAGGACGCTTCCTCACTTATCCTAGATCCTAAAGTCCCTTCGGGCCCGGTGATGCATGTAGAACAGACTTTGGCCCATTGTGAGTGTGCTCATGCCGTGGCAAGTATTCACCCTTTGCCCCTCCACGTTCCATGCACAGAAGATGGGAAGGTGAAGGTTATCAGGGGCAGTCAGAATAGTAACAATGTCCATTGAAGATAAAAGAGCAGATATAGAGGAAGAGCTGGTTGAGCAAAGGAAGGATCTGTTTGCTTTTATAGAGGCATTCAAGATCCTGGAAGCCAGGTGCTTTGAGGCCCAGAAAGTCCATTATCAATCCATACTTACATGGCAGGGTGCTGATGCCTCACTGTTTATTTTGAAAGTCTGTATAGATAAACTGACAGGCGTTATTATGGAATATGAGTTAGCACTTGAGGCCATGGGTAATTCCTGTGAAAGCATAAAAGCTTCCCAGGGGGCGAGAATATTTCATCTGGTGGGTAGTGTAGATGATTGAGGATATAGCACAGAAGGTAGCAAAGGCTTTCAATAGCCTCGGTTTTGCAGAGGTTGTGCAGGTTACCTTCAAAAGTGACCAGCTAGGCTTTCTCTGTAGATTTTCAGAGGAGGCAGATGCTTTGAAGCTTATCTATCATCTGTTTCTAAAGGAGGAGAGCTGGCAGAGCCATATCTGTAAGAAGTTCTTTCTCAAGGGACCGGATATGCGTTTTGCCTGGAACTTCTCTTTCAAGGCAGATGATATTACTGCTGCCGGAGAGAAGATCTGCCGTATCCTGAATCTGTTCAGGGATCAGTACCTCAAGGAGGATCAGACACATAGTGAGGATGGTATATTTATTGAAACAGTCCCCTATCTGGCTTCCCCAGATAGGAATAAAAAGGTCCGGGGAAAGGGAGCTGTGGGCTTTGGGTCAAAGCAGCCATGAATGAGGAAGAGAAGATCTTCAGGCCTGATATTCAGGCCAGATACAAGATAGAGGTAACCTTTGGTAAGCAGCATACCCGCATGATGTCATTGGGGGCTATTCAGATACTGGAGTCCGGCACGGCTCTACATGGTGGGGGAGACATAAAGATCTACTGGTGTCCGGGAGAGAATTGTGGAATGCCTATGGATTACTCCAGTAAGTCTGCCGGAGAGCCTTACTGTGAGCACTGCCACAGGATTTGGAAAGGTGAGCAACTGGTGGGGGAGAGGATCTTCCGATTGCCTATCCAGAAGGTAGCAGAGTTGGTAACAAAGACGTTCCACCAGCTTGGTAGCAATGCTGATATATACGTCAAGTATCATCCTACAGATCTCAGGCGTGCTACCTTGAACTTCAAGGCAACAGACCAAGAGGTACAGTTGGGTAAGGCAAGGGCTGGAAGACAGAGACCCTACATATATACCCTGGCCCGTATCATCAAGGATACTGCTGCCGGATCTAGTATTGATAGAAGAATCAAGGCTTTCCTGGAGGCTTGATTTTGGTACGGAGGGATTGATGACAGAGCAGCAGATTATGGAAAAACTCGAACTGAGGCCTTGGTGCGAGTTTGCCCTTGAACGGATACGTTACAATGTTAGTGAGGACAGAGTACACGAGGTGGGTTTGGGTATAGCAGTCAAGGAGGTGCTCCGGCAAACTGGTCGGACAACCCGTTTGATTGTTCAGGCAATTTATTTATTGAGTGAGAAGAATATGATAGTTAATACTTCTTTTTTACTGAGGAAGGAAGTCAGGCATCTCCTCGTTAGGCTTGGTCTCGAAGATTTGAGTGAGCGTGTTACCAGCACAACCTTCCCTGTCTACGATAATCTCTATCTTCTTTGTGATCACGAGGACTGATATGACTGGTATTATCATGCAGATAAGCAAAGATCCAGACACGAATTCCAAGTGTACAAAGATACTGCTTGATCATAATGTCGTTGGCTTTATACAGGAGATGAGCTTCTTTGTGGGTCCTGATGGTACTGAGCAAAGAAGAGTAAGGATGTTTGTCAACGGGGATGATTATAGAGCTGTCAACAAGCTCTTACAGTACGGTTTTTCTGTTGAGGCAGTCCCTGTTAAGCTGCCTACAGCCGCAGGAGTAAGAGTGACGAAGGAAGACATAGAAGAGGTAATTTCAGCCATTGTCAAGGAGGATGCCTATGTCGGAGAGTAAGCCAAGGAAGAAGCTCATCCATGTCATCCTTATGATGCAGGACGAGATAGGACAGCTGAAAACCGTTCTGGATGGCCGTCTTGAGTCAGTCAGCATTGATAGAAAGGCTGATGGCACCGGCCATATATATGGAGAGTTTGCACCTGAGCTATCCCGAGAGAATATCGAGAAGCTGATTGAGCAGGCAAAGAAAGTAAAGGAAGAGGACACTACCCCCCCTCCGGTTGAGCAGGTGCTATCGGTAGAGGAGACCTGAAGCAGGAGATAAGAGATGCCCGGACACCACCCTCATGGGGCATGGATATCAGCCAGAGCAAAGCATATCGCCAAAGAGACCGAGAAGGAGTACGGCCCGGATAAGGGGGAATCCGTTGCATATGCTTTGGCCACACAGCAGGCACATTCCATGAATAAATCTCCGAAAGGCTTTCGTACTCCTGAGGGTGTATTTGAGGCGAGGAGCAAATATAGGAATCCGGAGGAGTATAAAAAGACTGCCTCTATATACCTTCAGTCTTATGTAGATGAGTTCTGCAAGATTGCCTACATCTCTCAAACAAAGAAAGATAAGCTTCCTATGTATGAATTTGAATCCCCAGAAGCTTTCTGGGGACGGAAAAGGGAATATATAAATGAAGCTTAAAGATGTCCTGATAGAGTTTCAGGAGTATCACAATAGGATTGCTGTTTGGGAAGAGCTATTACAACATCTTCGGCAATTTCTCTCGGTGGTGGGTGCCGATCCGGAGAATGAGATAACATCCAACTTTGGATCATCAGGTAAGGTTCCAGAAGATACTGTATTGAAGGTCATAAAAGAGATAGTAGAAGGGCCATTAGCTGACCTGGAGGTCAAGATCTTTAATCTGGAGGACACGATAGTTGATGAATCAAAAGGCAAACTCAGTACAGAAGGGACCCAGACGGGTAGCAGCAAGAAGATTAGCTCTCCCAAAGCATGTAGAGGAAGGCCTTCAAGAGTTGTGGGAAAATCAATGCCTACTGGCGGAGGAGATGGATAAGATCCGTAGAACCTTCTTCCTTCTGGTCAAGTTCATGATGGAAAAGCAGGGCCTGACTATAGGGGCTCTGGAAGACTACTCCCAGCAGTTGAAGGACATCGAGCTGAATGACAACAAGAACTCTATAGCTCTATTCTTGGGTATCCCCATAGAGGAGGAGATTGTCGAGACTGTAGAGGATATGCCAGGTGCATATCCTCCAGGTGCTTTATTCTTTGGAGGGGAGACCTGAGTGTACCTCCAGGTACTCTATGAGCCACACCTCAATTATCTGACTAGCTAATCTGTCTACTGTTATATCCATGTGGGCTGCGATGGCACTTAGCTGACTCCTCTTACCGGGAGTCAGCTTCACCAGCAGGTCTACCTTCTTGCTGTATCCCTCAAACGATCTACTATTATCTGCCATAGATCTTCCTCTTCTATTTGTCTACAGGCCTGCTCCCTCCCATTTCCCAGCATTCTCCTATCAAGCCTGTACCAGTTTCCATACCTCTTTATAATACCTCTTTCTATGGCCAGATCTAGTAGAGAGGCAGAGGTACTGAATCCCTTCCCATAGATGAGATCCAGCTTTACCACTCCTCCTTTTCTTCCTGTAGGGCTCTTCAGTATGTTGGCTTCTACGTTAGCTCCGATCAACCTATGCCCGGAGTGGATGAAAGATCCCCTTTTCATCTCAATTCTGATGGAGGCCAGATCCTCTATACCTCTTCCATAAGGTATCCTCTCATAACCTGATACCCTATAACCTAAGCTGCTTCTCAGCTGCTGCGTAAAAAGTACAGCGCCTCCATATTTACTGCATCTCTCTCCGAGTAATCTCGCACCAAATGCCAGCATGTAGCTCCTACATCCCTGTGCATCTTCCTCCCACATCTTTTTGTTCAAGCTTATGAGCGGCTGAAGTGCCGAGGCTGAGTCTATTACTACAGCACCAGGGAGGGCAAGGCTGGCGGCCTCAAGACCGGCTTCACCGAAGCTTGGTCTGACAACCACCAGCCTTGCCCTGTCCATCCCTGGAAGTAGCGAGGGATCAAAATCATACTCCGACGTGACCAGCATACCTCCTCTGCGGAGAAGATGATAAGCTAATGTTGTCTTGCCAGAGGATTCACTTCCCACTACCTCAATGATACCTTCCAGCCTTCCTACAGCCGCATCTAAAGAGGGCAGTCCGAAGGTTTGTGGCATTCCTTATACTCTTCTACCTTTCTCTCAATCCAATCTTCTGTGTTGAAGTAATCTATATCATCCCTGGTGATAAAAATAGCACCACCTCCAAAATTATCAGGTCTCATTTTGCTGCATGTGATAGCAAACTCGATGCATATGAATGGATACTCCTTCTCTGGAAGACTCTTCAGGATGTGCTGAAGAATTACTGTTCCAGAGCTACCCAAATACTCTTCAAAATATAGATAATACAGACAGCGAGCACCTTCAATGTCTCTTATCCTGTCATAGCCGATTCCGGTAACACCATCATCAAGAAGTAGTCCCCTCTCCTTAAAGAAGCTATCCTCAGTATCCAGATCCAACAATCTTATGTGCTCATCTGTCAGTGGGAGAAAAGGATAGATGGTTCCCTGCATGTAGTTGTTTGCCATCTAGTTAACCCCACTGAATCTATTATCTGCTTCTGCTAGCTGTGGAGACTCCTCTCCGGAAGCATTTCTAGCCCTACCTTTTGCCCAGGCCCTCATACCCTCGATTTCACTACCGGCTGCCAAGGAGAGAGGTATGGTCTCACCGCAGGATTTCAGTATATCCTCGGTGGTGATATCTCTCTGACCATCATTGAAGGCCTTGTACAAGGCCTCAACTACTGTAGCCTCAATTTCAGCTCCGGTAAAACCATTGCTGCTCTCTACTAAAGCTTTGATATCAAAGCTTTCAGGATCTCTTCCACGCTTTCTTATGTGTATCTTGTATATCTTCCCTCTACCTCTCTCATTGGGGAGATCCAGAGCCCACAGATCATCCCACCTTCCTTTGCGTAGAAGCTCTACAGGAAGTGCTTCTGGTCTGTTCGCTGTAGCAATAACAAACACAGGCTTTGTCTTCTCCTGCAGCCAGGTAATTATTGTAGCTAGAACTCTTGCCGACGTTCCAGAATCTCCAGATGACTGGCCTATGCTGGATGACATAGACTTCTCAATCTCATCTAACCACAGAACACAGGGAGAAGCTGCTTCTGCTGTTTTTATCATTTTTCTGATATTGGCCTCCGATGCACCAACAACCCCAGCAAAAAGAGACCCTATATCGCATTTGAGTAGAGGTAGACCCCATGCTTTGGATACTGCCTTACATACAAGGCTCTTGCCCCCACCAGGAATCCCTACAAGAAGTGTGCCTTTTGGTGTAGGTAACCCATAGTCTCTTGCCTCTTTGGAGAAAGCTTTTCTTCTGTTAATCAGCCAGGACGTCAGAGCGTCATATCCCGCCACATCATCCAGAGTTTCATTGGTCTGAATTGTTTCTATGATACCATCCTGGGAGATAGATCTCGCTTTTTCAACAAGAATAGTATCTACATCTATCTTCCCAGCCACTACGCGAGATAGGGATAGAGCGTTTGATGCCTGCAGCTCACTAAGCCCAGCCAAAGCATCTGCTACCTTCTCAACCCCTACTTTATCCTCCTTCCAGACGCTGGCAGCTCTCTGTACCAGTTCTCCTAGCATCTCCCTGTCTGGAAGATCATAGTCCAGAATGGTTACAACCTCTTCCAGCTCAGGTGGAAGCTCTCTTCTGGGGGACGTCATGATAACTATATTCTCATTTTTTCTGAGGGACTTGTTCAGATCCTTGATCCTGGCACAGATTCCAGGAAGCTTCAAAAATGGCTGGTAGTCCCTGAGAACAAAGACGGTAGGGACGGGATTGTCATATTCCATGATATGCTTTAGGACCTTATCCACCGGCTCTCCTGTCTGTTCCTTCTCCCCAATCCCTTTTGAAAAGGACCAGACCACTACCTTATGTGTTCTTACAGCCTTCTGCTCTCTTATGAATCTCTCATCTTCATGTGTAATAAGTAGGATTATATTGAATTGGGCTCGGATATACTCATTTATGTTCTTCACCTGTACCTCGTAGCGGTAAGGAGTATCTGATCTCCCTGTTTTTCCTCAATTAGTGAGAATCCTGCAGCCTCAAGCTGGCCGATAGCCACGCATCTGGCATACTGTTGCTGTATCTCTGACATGATCTTGGAGCTGTTCTGGATCATGCTCCAATCAGCTGTAACTTCCAGCTCCTCTCCTATTCTATTGAATGCCAGATCGTATCCCTTCAACCTCTCATGGGATGCTTTTAGATCAGCTTTTACAGTATGCCCGTACCATCCTTTCGCCAAAGCACTCTTTTCCGTCTGATATCCGCATGCCTCTAATGCAAAGCTCAATGCTTCCATATCTCTCAGCTTTGTCTTGATCGTTGTGAAATGACTCATCTACCACCTCAAAGAGTAATTCCAACATGCTCTTCCATCTCATCCTGATAGAACTCTTCTGTCAGCTTTACCTTCTCTACATCACCCATTTGCTTCAAGAAGTCTGTGAGGGCTGTGCATGATGCTCCCTTGACTCCATTTACCTCACACTCTACCGTCCCATCAACCAAGATTCTTACCGTAATCTTCTCTTGATCCACGTTTTGTATTCCCTCCAATCTCTGTTGACTTTTAAGTCAACGAGCTTTTTCACCTCGCCTTTGTTGACTTAAAAGTCAATTTTGGCTTTTCCCTTTTGGGTGCAATGAAATCAAGTACTTAAACACTAGAATACAACTAAAAGGTTGTCACAGCCATTGATTTATACAGCAATTTTTGCCCTAAATGACAACCTTTTAGTTGTATTAAAATTGATTTACATATCAATTATAGCCAAAAATGACAACCTTTCGGTGTCACCCTATTTCTGTGTACTATGCAGTACACTCCTCTGCATCTTTATCAAGCCTGAATCTTATGAAATTTGGGAATCTTAGCTTACCATCCGGTGTCAAGCTTTCATATTCAATCTGTACAACCTTACCCAGCACAAAATCATCAGCATATTTATCTCTCTGCTCATCAGAGAAACCTGTGCCACACCACCCAAAGTCTACAATCTGAGAACCGTTATACTTTCCCAGTCTGACCTTTCCAAGCCTATGCATATTCTTTCCGGTACCAACGTCCCAGTCGGTAATTATAAAATCATCCTCCTTTGCCAGCTTGAATTTCCAATACACGGGTGGCCGTCTCTCCTTTCCGGAGTAACTAACATCTTCCCTGCCCAAAAAACCTTCTCTGAGATATATAACTGCTCCCTCCCAATCATCCTTACTTTTTAACAACTCCTTCACCTGGTCCAGGTCATCCAGTCCAATGATCTCCATGGGCTTTATGTGCTGTCCCTCTGGAAGGCTATAGACTCTTCGGAGAAGGCTCTCTATGCTCTCCTTGTACCAGACCTCCTTGCCTCCCCAGACAAATACCTGGAAGACATATAGCTGCAGATATCTCCCGGTATTGCTCTGCATGGATGTAGCCCTTTCCGGCAGGCTTCTCAGAATCTGGGAGATATATTGGAAGTCGTCATGCTCCTCCGGATTGAGAAGCTCACCCATGATAATACTGCCTTGCGGTAACCAGCTCTCTGCTTCTTGAGCGATGTGTGGTACCAGCCCGGTGATGTCATCCATCCTTCTGGAGAATACATGGATGCCGTCCTCCATATGAGCCAGGATTCCTGCCATACCATTTCTCTTCCTGGTAAAGCAGAAATCCAGGTCTGTCACACCTCCGTATATTTTCTCAAACTTACTTATCGGTAGCTCTTTGATGGGTTTGGGGAAGCAGATGTTCTTTGACAGCTCCAGCTTCTCTGCTTTTTCCGGGGAAGATATATTGACGGCTGTTACATCGTGGAGAGAGTATCCCTCTTCATATCTTTTCTTCACCAACCTATCCAATTCTATTTTGGCCTGCATCTCCGGAGAAATATAGGATCGTGTTCCGGGTTTTCCTCTGCTTCCAGGTATCCTGGTGGTGGTCTGCATCTTTCCATCCAGGACACCATACCTGATAATAACTGAGTCTCCCTGTACCTCCGCTTCCCAGAATAATGGCTTACTCTTCCGGGTAAAATGTTGGATTAGTTGTATGGCCATTTATTGTCCTCGACTATTCCGTGAGAGATAGTACAGAAGGCAACGATAACCATTGAGGCGGCCAGGCCAGCCGGGCCACCACGGAGTGTAGCCACCACGCCTTTGAGGTGGTGCACTTGTATCAGCAGCGCACGCACCTGCGCCTCGTCCCGCTCCCGTCGGTACTGGTCTGCCTCGTCCTCAGCAGCATGTATCCTGCGGGTCTGCGCCTCGTAGGCTGCTCGCAGAGTGTCTATCGACTCGGCTGCAGATCGATGCTGATTCCTTTTCTCGTGTTGATCAATTATGTCACTCATGATCGTTCTTCTCTCATGATTTTCGCCCACCGCTGCTCGGCGTGGATGTACCAGCGCTGCGCTTTCTCCAGGATCCTTTTCGAGATCCTCCAGCGCCCCCAACGGCTGCATTCGATCGTGGCATCCATCCACTGGATGGCCCGCAGCCTTTCGCTGTATGCCCGTGGAGCGCCTGGGATCCACACCCATTTCCAGTTTTGGCCGGTTGTGGGCACTGGCAATCCGAGGTCACGATCCGGCCGGCTGGGACGATGCATAGTGCTTCCCGTCGAAAGCACTAACTCACCGATCCTGCGTCCATTGTTATCGCATATCCCGATGATCTTGTTCACAGCACACCTCCATCTGCGACCGCCACCGGCCCCAGCAGCGTCCACAGTGCAGCCTGCACTCGGGATACCATCACTTCTCGTTTCTTCCGAGCACGCAGCGATCCCTTCGCTCCTGTGCCCGGGCGATCATCAGGCGTCGCACTTCGAGCAGGTGACCGAGCACATCCTCGTTTTCCGCGCAGCCGAACGGCCCGGCCTGGAAGCGCTCGAACCGGTGGATCAGCACCGACAGCACAGCGCCATCGAGTGTCCCTGGGGTCGAGTCGGGCTCGTTGCGAGGACCATGCTGGAATTGGATGCGGCCGCATTCGACGGTGAGCGGCTGTCCGTGGTCCCCCCGTTGCTCCGCCTCAGACAACCCCTCTGCCGGCTCGAGGATCCCGAAGCGTTCTGATTCTCTTCCGCACAGTTCCCGAAACAGGTGGTACTCGTGATTCGCTCCGTTCACCGGGTGGGGCTCATCGGCCACAATCACCTTGCATAGCTCGGTCAGTCCGCATCCATCGTGATGTCCTGTCAGCTCCATACGTGTCCTGGTCCTGGTTCTGGTCTGGCTCATCTCGTCCTCCTTCGTCGAAGTTACAGCACACCTCCATCGGCGACCGCCTTTCATGGCAGGCATCCGTCGCAGAACGGGTCAGGCTCTCCGGGTTCCAGCTCGCCGTCGCTGGCGCAGTAGCAGCGTGTCACTCCGATTATTCCATTGCAGCGTACGATGATTTCCAAGGTGACCTCGACCTCGACCACCTCAACCTCCGCCATCTCCTCGTAGCTGTTGATGAGGTCGGCCTCATCCCGGGCCTCGTACCTGTCCGAGAACAGGGCCAGGTCACTGAGCCTGCGGTTCTCGGCGTCGTACGCTCCGGCGAGCCCGTGTCCTTCTCCGGTCCAACCCACCAGTCGGTGTCCATACATTTTGCCGATGTATTTCATCTTACCCTCCTTCTTCACAGCACCCCTCCGTCTGCAACCGCCACCGGCCCCGGCAGCGACCACAGCGCAGCCTGGACCCGAGGCAGGTTGGCCAGCACCGCCCGGCTGTACTGACAGTCCTGGCGCCAGCGCAGCGCCTGCGGCCCGCACCCGTACAGGCACAGCGTGATCTCCAGGGACCGGCTGTATCGACGCTGGAGCTGCGCCAGCACCACGGCTGCGGCCAGCAGCCCGGTGTACTCGTCGAGCAGGTCCTCCGGCTCCTCGGCGATGTGGCGCCGTCGGAGCAGCTCGCTCCAGCTCGACCAGGACACCTGCCCCGGACCCCAGCAGCAGCCCCCCGAGCCTCCATGCAGTGGCCGGTAGTGTGTCTCGTGCGCCACCAGCGCGGCCAGCAGGGTGGCATGTCGTGGCTCCAGCCCGGCCACCCACGCGGCCTGTCGGATCAACTCCCAGTCCTGCGCGATCCTCTGGCCGGCTCCCGGGCTCCAGCGGGCCTCAGCGGGCGCGGCCAGCAGGAGGATGGCCAGGGCGAGGATGGAGGCGAGGCGGGTCATGGCTTCTTCCGCCGCTCACTGTGGATTCGACCACCCAGGGAATAGCCATCCGGACGGCCCATATAGTAGCCCAGACATCCCTCCCCGATCCGCGCCAAGCACTTTGGACATGGTCTGCTGAGCGGATCATCAGCCCTCGGGCGGTCGGCCAGGCTCTGATCCGGCCCCTCCACGCCACCGGTGAGCAGCTTCTTGATGGCGCAATCACCAACGAGCCCGTCCTCGTCGGCCACAGCACCCACGCTCATTGTACACTGCGGGCATCCGCACCGCGTCTGCACCGTGCGTTCGAAAACCAACCACCCCAATACCACCCTGAGCCGCTCGACCTCCGCATCAGCCTTCTCGACCCGGGCCAGCAGCTGGGCGAGCCCACCGATGTCGGCGGGATGGGCGGCACGCAGCCGCTCGCACTCGGCGATGGCTGCGTCGCGCGCATTTTCAGCGCAGGCTGCCCGGTCCCCGAGTTCTCGGTAGCCATCCAACCGCTGGTCGGCTGCATGCTCGACCATCCAGCGGTATTTCTCCTCGGCTATCCATGCCCGCTGCCATTGCTCCCCGGCCATACGACGGGCCTCGGCTAACAGATCCAGCAGACCCCATCGGGGCTTGAGCCGGTCGATCTCGTAGTGTGCCTCCGCCAACTGCCTCTCCGCCCGCTCGGCTTGGGAAGCCCAAGCGGTAATTGCACAGCTTATTTCTGATGTCGTAAATTCTAACGGGTCGCTGCTATCACAGCCACCACCATCGATACAGGTATCTAGGCAGCCATCCGGAAGACTGTTGCAAAGATGCTCATAAATAACACACTGCCAACGTGTCTGCTCGGACTCGACCGCATTATGCATTTCAGCCATCCGGGCAACCATGGATTCTTCTGGTGTACTGGATGCATCCCCTACTGCTGCCTTTTGCATCTTGGCCACCTCAGCCTCTGCCCGCTCAGCCCGCGCCCGTAGCTCCTGCTCCCGGCTCGGCAGCGAGCGGAGCCGACCGACGGCCGCCTCGAAGCGGAGCAGGTCGGCGGGCGAGACCGCCATCGGGAGGTCCGGGCACCCCTGGCAGTCGGGGGACGATGGGTCGGGCAGGCAGAGGGAGCATGGCGAGCGCATCAGGCACCTCCCGGCAGGAGATCACAGGTTAGCCTCGGATTGCGTCGATTGAACATTACACCTCCTACATACTGTTGCAGGTTCTTATATTTCGGATTATCTCTTCAGTAAGATCTGGAAGGTTCAACGCCTTCTTTATAAGACGCTCCATTGCTACCTTCCAGTCCCCATTATCATCATCTCCACTTATAAGAAAAGCACCAACATTCCTTTTTCGCTTTTCTTGGAAATGATAACACCACTCAGAACAGAGCGTAATTCTTACTCCATCTGGCATAGCCATATCATCATAGAGGCTTATATGACGTGAGAAGTAAACGCTTCTTTGAAGATACAGAGCATCTATGTCTGTTCTCTGCTTTCTTCTAAATTCTTCAATTACCTTTCTGAGCTGTACATCCGCCTCAACTTCCATACTATACAGTCGGTTCCATGCTCGAAGAATTGTATGTTCCTTCCATCTTTTGACGAAGACAATCTCTGTATCGTACTCCACATCGTACTCATACCCGCAGTCGGTCCATGTCTTCGAATACTCTGGCGGTCGAATTCTAACCAGAAACGGCTGATACGGAGCAATTCCTCTATGCAAAAGCCATATTACATCTCCATGGCTTTGCATCCACCCATCCTCATCTTCTTTGCAGCCAAAACACCACTCTTTCTCCAACATAGCACTTAGCGGATTCTCACTTCTTTCTATTGCCAACCACTTTGGGTCTTCACCGAACGAATCTTCTCCACACTCTTCAATTCCATGTCCTTCCATCCTCATCCAGACAAAACACTCGTGCTCAAAGAAATAATCAACTAGCTTTATTGGTCCCTCACTCTTAACAATCAGATGTTTCACAGTTCTGTCCCTACAGACTGGTTGGTCGAGTAGCTAGGACTGTTATGAATATGCAGCCTCCACATTGGCATCGATTTCCCTGCATTATACAGTGTTTACCTGGAAGATAGTCTGTCTACTCTGCTGTGTGGTATTTTTTTATCCTCACCCAGAAGTTCCCTGATAGGTGAAAGACACCTTCTGTGGATAGGACAAGGACCATACATCAACAGCTTTTCCATATGCTCTCTGGTACCATACCCTTTGTGGTAGCTGAACCCATACCTTGGCCATCTTTCCTCTGCTACCTCATGTATCCATTCCTCATATGTGTTTGTGGCTATGATCGATGCAGCAGCGATGTTCCAGCTTCTGCTCTCCCCCTTGGGATATGGATACTGCCTTACCTTTCTGAGCCCGGAGATAAAAAGCTCACCATCAACCAGAACTATAGGTCTCATGGTGACACCATCTATGGCGAGCTGGTCCAGCACTTGCTGAGCTGCTCTGCTTTTTACTCTGTCGCTGGCCCTCCTCATCCCAAGGGAATCTACCTCTAGGTGACTTATCAGACATGTCCCAATATATAATGCTTTCTCTTTTATCATTTCCCCCAGCCTGACTCTCTTATGTCCACTTACCTTTTTTGAGTCCTTGATACCATTCCCCAGGTTCATGGGATCCATTATGACTGCAGCCGCTGTCATAGGTCCGGCTAAAGATCCGACTCCTGCCTCATCTACTCCTATAATCAACTCTTCGGAATATAGTTCTTCCAGCTCTCCTATTATGTAGCTTGACACATCTTTCCTCTCTTTATATATTCACCACATGGAGAATGAAACATCACTCAGTGACAAAGATATATTGGATCAAGTAGAGGAGCGGATAAAGAAGTTTGAACACTTCTTTACCTCTGAGCTAAAAGAATCGTCCCTGACCCGCTATGAGCGAGCCATCCTGAAGACCTTCTTGGTCTTTCAGGCAAAGGGACGATTCTGAGATCATTGAAAACCTTCTACCCCTGCGGCCACTGCGGCCACTGTTATACAGTCCTCACCGGACTTATCCGGTAGGGACTGCAGTATTATTAAGAATTTCTCCGGATGGACTGTGATGATCCACTCCGGATCACCCCATCCTGCGTCGCCTCCGGATATATCAATTGCCTCATGGACATATCCGGCCCCGTCTGCAAAGATAGGTGGCTGGTTGGGGTCTGAAACCCTTTCCAGCTCCAGCTTTATTTTTGCCAGCATTTCAATCCCACCAATCTTTGGGGGGGATTTCAATGACCTTCTCCATCTCGGCAAGCTCTTCTGCCGAGATTTTGGAGAATTTCCTTCCCGGCATAGTATTTAAGGGAGATGGGTCTGTACCCCACCAGTCTCCCCACGCATCCGGGGTCCTCCACACCTCCCCCCGGATTTCATACTCCTCCCACGCCCACTGTTCCTCGGTCATGGTCGGAAGATCTTCATCTTCCGACCGGAACCATCTGGCGACTGTCTTTTTTGGCTCCATTATTCGTCTCCTAATTAAAGCTAAAGAGAAGAGTGCTTTCCTCTTCTCCTGTCATCAGAGGCCCAGCTTCTTTTTTCGGGCCTCTGACCTTTTTCTTATTTCCTCCGCCTCGGGGCCCCACTCGGGCCCCCTCCCCGCTGCCAGGTACATGAAACACTTGGCAGCGTCTGATTCATTCAAAAAGATCGGTACCTCCTCGTCCCCAAACGGGGAGAGAGCCCGAATCACCTCCTCCGGCTTTGGTATCAGCCGGGAAGAGGCGACCAGCGCTAGCCCTGATGTCAGGGCTGGCATGAAGACACCAAGTAGTAGGGAGAACATATCACCTCCTTTTCAGTGAATAGGTTTCTCCTTCAATATTCTTATACCTAATTCTGAGATGTATTTTGCTAGCTAAAGAGAAGAGGAAATCCTCTTCTCCCAACCATGTCCTCCCCTCAAACCACTTCCGTGCATCTTTACGCAGCATTCCGTCCCTTTCGGGCCGTTGCTCAATTACGAGCTTCCCAGATGCTGTGGTCGTTTCCACCACTGCGTGCAGCACGGCCACAAGGCCTGGATTACCTCAAACTCTGACATGGTTGTATTCCGTGCCATGTGATCACACTGTGCTCACTCTTTCACAGCCATACTCAGGCACAGGGCAGCTTCCGCTACCGTGTCCTGACCCACAAAATGCTCGGCGCTCAATCTGAGAGCACCGAACTCCTTTGGTAACTTTCCTGTCAGCAGAACTTCCTGTTCCACTGACTCCCTGTCAACACCCATCTTCCGGGCTACTGCGCCATACACGCAGAAGGCCCCAAAGCGGTGCTCGACTCCGAGCCTACCCAGGCGCTCGGAGAGCTGCTTCGCAGACCCCTCCCTGGGCCTGAACACCAGTGTGGTTCCCTCCAGGAACCACACGTCCAGCTCATGGAGGGGCATGTACTGCCTGTACCACCCCTCCACTGCACGGTCGTGCTCCCGGATGGCAGAGTAACCCTGCCGCATGATCTCTCTACATGCGGCAGCTACCGCTACCATCCCGCCACCATTTGGAGTACCCACCTCCATCCCTTCCGGGGCAGGTTTGTGGTACTCCTTGTCATCGGTGGTATACACCACCGATCCTCCACCCACGTACGGGTGGGAGGTCTCCAGAAGGGACCTTCTTCCCGCCAAAATTCCTGCACCGAAAGGTGCTCCGATCTTGTGTCCGGAGAAGGCCAGCATCTCGCAGTCCCTCAGCGAGCACTCGGCATGAGCCGCCCGCTGGGAGCAGTCGAAGAATAGGGGCACGTTGTGCCTTTGACAGACCTCATGGATTGCCCCTGCATCCACGATCTGTCCCGTGATGTTACTCGCCCCAGCTACGGCCACAAGGCGAATGTCACTGTTGGCGGAGAGTGCCAGATCAACACTCTCCGCTGTTATTTTGAAGTTGGGTGTTTCAAATCTTCTTACCCTGGCCACCCGGCGCCAGGGGAGGTCATTCGCTGAATGCTCGATGTCACTAACCAACACCGAGCCACCCCCCAGCTGGGGGGCCAATATCTGGGCCAACCTGTTGATGCCGTCTGTTGTGTTGGCCACCTGCACGACGGCATCTTCGTCGGTGGCCTTGAGGAACTGTTTTACCTCTTCCCGGGCTTCTTCATACGCCCGGGAAGATTCCTTGGACCTTTCTCCGGCTCCACGATGGATGGAGCCGTACATGACCATGAAGGCCATGACGGCTTCCATTACCGTGGGCCGGGGCTGTGCTGACGCAGCCGCATCAAAGAACATCTCTTCCTCCTCGGAAGTATAGACCACCCTGAATGCGGCGGGTCTGTACTTCCTTCCATACTTTTTCTGGGGAAGAGGAGGAGACAACCACCCCCAGCTGCCTCATCTGTCTAACAGATTCAGCAGCTTCCTCAGTAGTTACTCCTCGTATCCCGTTTGGGGCCTGGGCGATAGATTTCAAATCTACCAGCTCCAGGCCCGCCTCTATTGCCAGCTGCTTGGGAGAGCCGAGCAGCGTCTCATTATTTCCCGCCTCCCTGTAGACCGAGAGTGCAGCGGCGGGAATGTTAGAAGGGGCCCATGTTTCAAAGCATGGGTCGTAGCGGAACCCTTTTACTACGACCTGCCGAACCCCGGCTTCAGAGATTTGCTGGAATATCTCCGGGTCAGATACCCCCTCAATCCAGGGGTGTGCCGCAGCTATCGTGGGTATCCCCATCCCCTGAGCAGCTGCCGCCAGCTCGATCCTCTTCCTGCTGGTGATTTTCTCCAGGCTGTCCAGCCCGGTGATCGAAACCACCAGCAGCGCCTTCTCTTTGAGAGATGCCAGTCCTGCTAACGCATTGTGGCGTGGAAATTTGGTAGCCAGCATCAGCTTCCTGATCCGACTGCTGGCCACAGTCGAGATCAGCCAGGAGAGATCCTCCTGGAATATGGGCAGCAGGGGATCAGTGATCCCTTGGAACCCAAGGACGTCCCCTGCAAACATCCCAGGATTCACCCAATCCCGGAGGGCAGTTTCTCCGGGAAGTCGATTGATGAATGAACAGGACCGATTCACACCAATCCTGTTCCCAGCAGCCCATTGGGCTGCACGGGACCTGACCATGGTCGCCATGCAGTACTTGCACCCAATGGGACATCCCGTCTCAAACATGGGAGTACACCCATTCGAGCATGTCCTTTGGGAACATGCCGTACTCCCTATTTACGTTCTCAAAGTGCGGAGTGATGCAGTACCTGCACCCAAAGCACTTTGAGGTTTGTTTTGCCAGGGGCAGCCAGGTGTTGATGGCGTGAACCTCAACACCTTCTGGCCATCGCAGGTTAGGTGGGTTGACATGACCCACCTTCGGGTCTCCTCCGTCCACCACCCCCTGTGAGGACACCAGGACGCCTCCGAGAAGGAAGCGGCAGAAGGCCACATCCCCCAGAGTCATTCCCGGTGCTCGAAGATCGACCCTTGGCCGGTCGATCAGGAAGCAGCTTGTGCAGCAGCTGAGACACTCCAGCCGTCTGTCCGGCTGGACGCTGCACCGGGAGGCTCCGCCCGGCTGGAGGATGGGTTGGTAGCCCAGACGGGTTACCAGATCCATCCCCTCTCGGGAGGGTTGCGGTTCTTTGGCGTCGTAGCAGGTCGCCCGCAGTGGGCAGCTCAGGCAACCTGCCGTGTGGGGCGAGATCCAGTAGGGATTCCACGGGCGTGGAATCCCCAGAGCGTAGGCCGCCCCACAGGCCGTGCGCTCGAACAGTTGCAGCCCGTGAAGGCTGCACTGCTCCTGGCAGATCCTCCGAGCACTCGGCGGCATCTGCTTCACTCTGACGGAGGCACCGCCGACCCCCATCTTCTCAGCAATCGATTCCGGGGCACGAAACCCCGAAATGATCACCGTCCTCACCCCGGTGCCGGCCACCAGGGTGAACAGTCTCTCCAATCCGTCCACTCCGATCAGTGGACGGATGTAGGCGATGGTCGGGATGCCAGCCCCGACCAGGTTTCTCATGGTCTCCATTCGCCTATTGATGGGGACCGGCTCCAGCTGCCCTACACAGTTGGAGATGCTAATGAGGGCCACCAGGCCCTCGGGGCTTTCCTCTTTCAACTTGTGGGCCAGCACGGGACTGGCCCACCCCTTGGTGATGAGGGCCACGGGGCCCTTGTGCCCGTCCGCCTGTAGGCGGACGAGCTTTCCTATTGTGTTGGGGACCTGCTCCGGGTGGAGCGGATCCCCATAATAATTATTTATACTTACGGGTAACACCGTACCCTCCTTGTTTTTTTCACTTGGGCAGGACACACATCCCCCACGTCGCTGTGAGATGATGCCCTACCGGCGTTTGGTCCTCCTAGATTTCCTCCTCAATATTCTTATACCCAATCCAATAAGTATATTTTTACCAGGTAAAGAAAGCCCTTACGGGCTGTGCTCCCGGGATGGGAGACTTGATGGCTACTTGGGGAGATGTTCGTCGGGGAGATGCTCGGTGTCGGGCTGGACGAGTCGTCGCCGCTCCTCTGCCCCGCATACGGGGCAGATGTTCTCTTCACAGGCCGGGTCGTTCACGACCCGGCCTCCTTCCGCACCACAACGGGTGCAGAAGGAACCTCGCAGTATTCTATCTTCCCATATCATCATCATGTTCCTCCTATGTTGCCTCTCTATTATTCTTATACCAAAGCTTGAGGTCTCTCTTTCACTGGTATAAGCTGAGAGCTGGTAAAGTAGGGAGAGTACATGCCTATATCTTCTAACGACACCGCCCAGCTCATGCAGAACCAGCAGGCAATGTTCGGTAATGCTGCTGCTTACTCTCAACAGATAGGGGTGCAGGCCGGGATAGCAGATGGTTCTGCTACTCCACCGACATTTCCATCGGTAAGCATGACAGACCCCAGATCTGTATTTACCGGTCAGGTAGCGCCCGGAGCATTTGGAGCTGAGGCTGGTCAACACCTTATCGGAGCAGGCCAGGCTGGTCTGGGCGTAGCTGGCATGGGTCTCGGCTTCTTGGGCATGGCTGGTAAGACAGGTATGAATTGGGGTACTCCCATAATGGGTCACAGCTTGCTGGATCCTATAACAACGGTAGGGAAATCAATCACTCAAGGATTTTGGAGAGGTGCCGGAGTAACAGGTGCTCAAATAGCAACTCTTGGGGGAGGAGGAGGGGGTCTCCTATCAACTATTGGAGCTGTCCCTTCTTTAGGTGGAAGAGCTATAGCTGGAGGTCTTGCGGGGGGAATAGGAGCAGGTCTTTTAGCTGCAGCCCCATATGCAGCTATAGGAGCAGCTGTAGATTACGCCGGAAATCAAATGATGACCGGTGCCCAGCAGTTCTCATCTACCCAGGCCATGTTCGGTGGTGTTCAGCGATCAATGATGCCAGGAATGGTAGGTCCCGGAGCAATGGGGTTCAACCAGGGTGATATTGGCGGTATCACTAATATGATGCGGGGTATGGGAGGGGGTGGGGTAGATTTCAATGATCTACAGGGAACGATGGGCAGCCTGATTGGTGGTGGTCATTTTCGCATGACCCAGAGTGTTAAAGATTTCCGTAACAAGTTCAAGGAGACAGTGGAGACGCTGAAAGAGATCTCTCAGATATTCCATACTTCTCTCCAGGAAGCTGTCCCCCTGCTTGAACAGCACAAGCAGATGGGTATGTACACCTCCGGAGCTATCCGGTCTGGAATTCAATCCAATAGACTGACCGCCATGTCCGCTGGTATCAGCTCTCAGGGAATGATGAGCATGATGCAGGGAGGTGCCCAGATAGGAAGGGCCTTTGGTGCTACCGGTGCTCGTGGTGTTGGAGCAATGCGCGGTGCTGTAGGAATGATAGGTGCAGGCCAACAGATGGGTCTATTCTCCGAGGAGCAGATCTCTGAGGCCACGGGTGGGTTACTTGGGGAGGAAGCTGTAGCTGCCCTCTCTCAAAGTGTGATGGGAGCTGCTTATAGATCTGTCAGTAGTCGTCTTGGGTACAAGACCATGGGTGCCTTGATGAATGAGCAGGGCACTGGATTGGATCCGGAAGCAATGCAGTCTTATCTATCCGGATCGATGTCCAAAGCAGATATGCTCAAGAGGTTCAAATCCAGAACTAAAACCAGAAGGGGTAAGCATGCGCTGCGGGCAAATATAGAGGATCTCCGGGGAGAGTTTGTAGAGCAGGCAGGACCTCTAGCTGCCCTTGCCGGACAGGTACGTATGAAGGTTGGGGATAGGCTGGATAAGGAGCCCGATGAAAATATTCTGGAGATGATAGAAGAGCAGTACTCCGGTCTTTCCCGCAGGCAGTCAAAGCTGATCATGGATCTGGCCCGGAAGGGAGGGGAGATACATACCCAGTTGAAGCAGAAGGGTGCTCAGGCTGCAATAGCTCTTGAGAGAGAGTCATTCATAAAAGAGCACGCCTCATGGGATGCAGTAAAGAGGCGAATTGTAGATTCAACAACTGGACGTATAGGGAAAGCTCTCCAAGAAGCCGGATCGGATATCGGACGTTGGACTGCCGAAGTATCGGAAGATGTACTTTCCAGAGTGACCGGTACTGAGTCCTATAGAGTGACAGGTACAGATGTTGCCAATATGGGTGCAGCAGGCAGACGGGGAAATCTCGGGGTTCTTTCAGGTGACTTCAGAGGGGCAACAGGAGGGGTAACACCAGGAAGAGGTGGTGGCTTACTCGCTTTAGGAGGAGGTTTGGTCGGAGGGGCTGCAGGAACTGTAGTCAGTATGGGTTTGGGTACATATGGTGGTGCAAGGATGGGCTTTGCTGCCGGTGAGTGGCTCAATGAGACAATAGGTGGAAGTGAGCAGCAAGCATTGGCTTCCCAGTTCGGTGGTTTAGAGAGGGCTCGTGCTGTATTTGGTGGTCCTACTGAAGCACTGAGAAGCATGTCTGTAGAAGGCCGTTCTGAGATTGATAAACAATTTAGCCGTGACGTTTCTCAGCTGGGTGAAGCTGAGCTAGGTATGGGTATTGCTCGGGAAGGAGAGACTGGTGATGTGGGGAAAAGATTGGGGGCAATGGCATCAGCTCTTGCTGGCAAGGGTGGTCCTCTTGGATCTCTCATGACCGGTCCCGGTGCAGCCCAAAATGTAGTAGAGCTGATGAGACGGACTGGGGCAAGTACTGCTTATACTCCTGATATCGGTGCTGCTGCTAAGGTAGCTGGCTATGGTGGCTTCACTGGCAAGATGACTGAGGAGAGGAGACAGAAGGACCTTGCTACCTTTGTTGAAAGATTATCAAGTAAAAAGGTACTTGGTGTTTCTGGTAGAGAATTATCTGTCAGTAATGAAAACCAGCAGACTTTAGCTGTTTTACAGAAGGGTGATATTGGGAAGAAGATATTAGGCATGCTTGCCTCAGAAGATGAAAACGCTATAAAAAATCTGGCTACCATGACTCCTGCTCAGATGTCGAAATACTTTGGGACAGAGGTCAATGAGGGAGAAGCTGCAACTCTAAGGGTTATGGCAGAAAGAGCAAAAAGAGAGGGTATGGATTCTATTAGAAGTATGACCAGAGACCTTCCAGGTCTTACCAGCATTGCTATGTCCAAAGAGGGATTTGCTCAACATGCAGCTATGTGGGGCTCTGAGAAGAGACGTTTTATCTCTGAATTTGCTACCGGAGAGTTCGGAAAGACAGCCGAGCAGCTTATAAGTAGAGCTGCAGGGGATGAGGAAGCCTTTGTAGGGACAATAACCAGCCAGAGAGAAATTCTGGAGAAGCTGCTATCTGCAAGTGGAGCATCCAAAGAAAGCTTCATGAAGCTCTCCGGATTTGCTTCGAGTATGGGTCTGGGTCAAATGGGCTATGCTGTTCTCAGTATGGAGGAGAGGCTGGCCAAGGCTGGCGGGAAAGGGAAGGTAAGTGCAAAGGGTTTTGCACTTCAGATGAGAGATATCCTCCCAGGTGCCAGTGATGAGATGCTAAAGAAAGCCTATACTGGGGATACAGGAGATCTTCAGGAGGCTCTCACCAGGAGATTGGGAGAAGGTCCGGAGGCAGCTGCAGCTGCAGCAAAGATAGCCGGTGCAGCATCCGGTGGATATACCAAGGAGGAGAGGAGGGCTGTGGCTACCGAGCTTGCTATGGCGGGGTATAAAGGACCTGCTACAGGTAGTGGTAAGACAGGGGGCATAGGTGATGTGTTCAAGCAGGCTGATGAGTGGTCAAAGACTTTGATAGAGCACACCAGGTTGGTTCAAGGCTATGTCATGGAGCTGAAGGGGGAGAAGGGACCAACCAAGGAAGAAGGTTAAGGAGCCATCAATGTCCTCCAGAGGTGGTCAGTTCACTCTTCAAAACGGTTCTCGTAGCTATACTGTAAAGGTTCTCCAATCTGTTACTCCGGAAGAGCTGCTGGAGTGGATGTCCAAAGCCGAGATGTACTATATTCTCACTGAAGAGGAGAGTATGATGCAGCCACTTTCCCGGGACATAAAAGACCAGCTCATCAAGACCAACGTGAGTAGATAATGGCAGTAATACTTCTTGAAACCAATGCTTTTGCCGAGAAGTTCAAAGCTGCAAGCATGAGTGTAGCTCAAACAAGGTCTGGCTGGCCTTATGGTTCCTGGTGGAGAAACACAGGAAATCAGGTGAGACGGCCTTATTCCGGGCTTGACCTGAAAGAGGATACGGTAGCTCAGCTCATCATAATGGATGCCGGAGGAAAGGTTATCCAGCTTGCTTCCAACCAGGATGGTAAAAGCTCCAACCTATGGACCAACTTTACCCTACAGTCAGTTACAGAGAGCAGAGCCGAGAAGATGCAGCTGGTGGAGACGTTTGGAGAGTCATATGTCTTCTTCTATGGGGAGCAGCCAAGAGTGATAGCCTGCTCCGGGATGCTGGTAAACTCCAGAGATCACAATTGGAGAGCAGAGTTCTGGAGAAACTACGACCAGAATTTCCGGGGATCAAAGCTGGTAGAGAAGAATGCCATAGCCTATCTCATGTGGGATGACATCATCGTACAGGGATATATTATCGGAGCAAATGCTAGAGAATCGGCCACAGACCCTTATCAGATTCCCTTTGCCTTCAATATGCTGGTGCACAGGTATGAGAATATTGGACCGGTAGTATCCGCTACAGACGGAAAGGATCTGGTTCTCAACTCTCTTCTATTTGGTATGGCACTTCTTGGTGACAAGCAGCAGTTCATGATAGGAGATACCACAAGCATAGCTGAGTTCACCAAGGGTCAGCGTACTATAGCAAGAACATCCCTCATCCAGCTGCTGACACCAAGATATGGAGCAGGTGCAGCGGAGCAGGCCGATAAGATACTGGAAGCTGATTCTTTCAATGCTCTCAACACAAGACTGAAGAACCTTCAGTCGGAATCCGGAATGTCTTTCATGGATGCTCTCAAAGAATACTTCCTGAATCCCACCAAGATGTTCAATCTGGCCCAGAATGTTGCCAGTGGAAATGTAGCAGGTGTGGCTGCAGGCCTGGGTTATGGTGTATTTAACGCAGCTCAGAACAGCAATGCCCTGACTCCAGGCCAAAAAGGAGTAGCTGGGGCACTGGATCCCCTGGCAGTGGGTACAGTAGGGTTAGCCAGGCTATCAGATATGGGTGCCAGCGATGCAGAGTTGGGGAGGAGTGCCAGAGATATTTTTAGCCCAAGTGCATTTACTGTATCAGCGGTAAGCATAGGGCATGTGTATGGTGACAGCAATACCGTAGACATCCCTGGAAGCTTGGAGCCCTGATGTCCATAGGTCAGCAGCTACGCCTTCGCCTGTTTTTGGAGGGTCAGGAGGTTCCTGTTATTGCTGCCCAGGTCAGTGCCAGTGTTGGTAGCCCGGCAACAGCATCGATACAGGTTATCCCTACAGACAGGTTGATGGATCTGAAGCCCCGTACGCTGGTTCACTTGTTCTTCTATGACTACTATGAGACGGAGCATTCCTCTCAGGATGATCCTAATTCAGATAGACCTTCCGACGAGGTCAATCTATCCAGTGAGGAGCTTTCGGATAAATATAAGCTTCTCTTTACTGGAGAGATGGTAGGAATATCTTTTCTGCGGACTACAAGCTCAAGACAGGCTACGCTTCAGTGCGTGGATTTTACTTCTTATTGGGAGCATGCAAAGCAGTGCTTCTTCGATGAGGAGAAGGGTGGGTCTCAATCTCAGACAGCTTCTTTTGTAGGAGCAGGATCGTCCTCCTATGACAAGGATCAGACAAGTCCGGGAGGTCTGATAATCAAGCTTCTGAGCACAGCTCCAGCTACCTTTCCCGGAATGAAGGGAATGCTTGGTGGGCTCATCCACATGCTGGAGTCAGTAGGAGGGGTCTATAGTGGCTCTACTCAGTTCCGGGGAATAAACGACTTCTATTCACTGGCAGAGCTGCGTCTACATATTACCAGAATGATAGGTGCTCTGGAGGATGATACGACCAGCGCCAAGCTCATCAATCATGGAAAGTTTGGTACGTGGTTGAATAGAAAGATACAGAGCCTGGGTAATATAGCATCCTTCCAGGATATCCTGAGCGAGCTTCTGGGAAAGATATTCTATGTGACTGTCCCATGTCCTTGCGCTTACTACGTGAGCAAATCTTCGAAAAAGGATCATAGGGATATAAATGTAGATTTCTCTCCGGAATCCAAAGATAAGTTGGTCAAGGCCAGGGGAGCCGTTTTAGATGCCATTGAGGCAGCAAATAGAGCTGAGGTAGCGAGAGAAGCTCCTCTTATGGCAGGATTTGCTGCCCCTGCAGGGGCTGTTGGCCTTGCTGCAGGAGGTGTTCCCCTTGAGGCAGGAATGCTTTCCTTCGCTTCAGTGGCTGGTGACGCTGATTTTATGTCCTATATGAAGCAAACAAGAGATCTTCTTGATAAGGCTCTTGGTTTCATGAATAGTGTGGTAGAGAAGGATAAGAAATATATAGCAAAGACAATAGCTCTCTGCATCAGCATAAAGGGCCGTACAGTCAATATCATATCCCAGCTTCTACCTGCTCCTCCTGTCAACGCATCAACAACATTGGCGGAGAGTATGAAGCTGATAGAGCTGTTCGATGATCTGGATGCCAAAACAGGATTGATGGGCACGGGAATACATAAGAAGATTCGGAGAACTCTTATCAGACCCTCCCGCCTATTCAACACTTTCATCATTCCAGAATGCTGGTTTACCTCTCCTCCCCGAAGCAATGTAATCTTCCCAGACTTCTATGGTCAATTTAGCTACAACAGGTCCTACCTTCAGGAGATCACCAGGCTGCAGATAAGTACATCTACTGAGTTTCTAGCCAGACCTGGAGAGTGGCAGGATGGTGAAAAAAGGATGCGCCATCTTGGCTCAGATAAGAAAACCTACTATGCCCCCAAGATAGCAGCAGTGAAATCAGATACCTCAGCAGGCAGCGTCGCCAGATCTGTGAGAGTCATTCTTCCTCATGAGATATATACAGGGATAATTCCTGCTTTCGAGTCAATGGCAGATTTGGCTGGCCTTCATCTTCACGATAACAACGTCAGTGCGGAGACAAAGATAGACGTTGTACAGAGAATAGCCAACTACCTGTTCTTCCGTAGAAGATTTGCACCACGAAGTATATCGGGTGCGGGGAAATTTAATCCATTCCTGGTTCCTGGATTTACCTCCGTAGTGGTGGATAGATTTTTGACCAATGAGATGGCCCAGATCTACTCATCGGAGGGCATAGTAAAAGCAGAAGCAGCCCTCAACAAAGCTGGTATCAGACCTCCGGTACAGTACTTCGGGTATCTTCAAAGTGTTAGCCATTCAGTAAATCAGCAGGGCGGAGATACAAGCTTCTTCCTCTCCAGAAGTAGAACACACAATGAGAAGGTGGAGTTTCTGGATGTAGATAGTCAGGATGTAAAAAAACTAGCTAGTATGGTAAGGGATGTTTCACCAACAGGTTATATGAGTAAAGCTCTGATACACCTGGTATCTGTCAGCAGTGTAACCTACTATCTCCTGGCCAACAAAACAGAAGGAGCAGGAGAGCATAATGAGGAGGCCTGGGGTAACTTTAGGGAAAGTATGGCGAAGCTTCAGGGCCTATCCCCAACAGCTGAAGAGCTTGGAATGCGTCCTGAAACAGTAATAGCAGATATGGATAAAGCTGACGGGTACTTAAAACAGGCCAGGTCGGCATCAAAACTTTCTGAAGTAAAAAAAGAATTAGATCCAGTTATTCTTGATTGTGGAAAAGTTCTGGTGTTAGCTAGAACTCGTCAGCTAGAGGCAGTCAGTACCACAATAGGAAAGTTGATTGCCGATGTTAGGGCTGCTTCCGGCATTAGAACATCTGCTACCTATAATACAGAAAAGCAGGAGGTACCTCCGGAGGAGGCTATAATGCCTCCCTGGTTTGCACCTATCTTCCAGAATTCTCAGATAGGGGAGAAGGTATACAGACCTCTCCTCGGGATAGGTAGCATGACTGATTCTCTGGAGGTAAAATCTCTGGAGGAGCAGGCTGTGGATAAGGAATCCGACAAGCAGGAGCTTCTTAGGAAAGAGAAGGTAACAAAAGAGGGTACAACAGAAGCTATATCTTCCAGGATTGATCCTCTTACCTCCGCTCAGATAGCTCCGGATTTACAGGAAGGAGCGTCCATAGAGCAGGCTATAGATCATCTTGTTCGGGTATATGCCTATTTGAAGATGCAGGGGGATAATGTCTCCGTCAGCTCATTCATCAAAGAGTATCATAGGAGACCGATTGCTACTATGATTGACCTGCTGGATTCCGGTATTACCGAGACCAGCCCGGGAGAGCTGGGGTTGACCATAGCTGTTACAGGATGGGGATTTCACTCTGATGCTTTTGGGGATGTGGATTCCATGGAGGGCCTGTCCAACCGTCCCCTACCTCCTATAGGAAAAAGTGGTCCAATGCGCTCCATTGATGCCAATGTGGATCCTAGAAGATCCAGATACAAGCTGGTAGAGGAGTACATCTCGGAGCTTAGACAGAGCCGGGCACTGAGGGGATAATGACCAATCCTCTGGACAACTTTTTCAGCAGAGATAGCTCTCTGATCAATCATCTTTGCTACACCCACATGGAGAGCAAGCTGGGCGGAGTCCTGGCCAGGGCAGAGATGTCCAAGGTAGCTGGGGTGGAGTGGGTGAAGGGCCACTTCAGAGAGGGTAAGTTCGTCTCCAGCTATAGAAGGCAGTCGGAGAACAAGAGCAAAGAGTTTGCTCCCGGACTTCCGGTCAAAGGTAATATAACCTCCCTACCCAAGATAGAGGAGGGCTCTGGAAGAATATGGGAGCTGGCTGTACAGGATCATACTGCAGTAAAGGCTGGAAGACATCTAGATCTGAGGTTGGGGGATCCTAGAACAGGTGTAGCCCACTCCTGGGCAATTCCAAAAGCTATATTGCCTGCTCCCGGTGAACATCTTCTAGCTATCAGACAGGGTGATCATACTATCCCATACATGGATTATAAGGGTGTACTTGCAGAGGGGTATGGTAAGGGGACCGTAAAATTGCAGGAACGGGGAAGGACAGAGATAACCTACTCTGATCCGGATCTTATCAAATTCAATATCTACAGAGGTAAGGATTCCTCTGAGTACATTCTCCGAAGAACTGGTGGTCCTACGAAATGGCTTCTTCAGAATGTAACTGCTACCAGGGAGAGAAGGCCCGATCTCCCATCAAGTAAGCCTCCATATAAGGAGATGAAGCCAGAGAAGGTAGATTTTAATAGGGACAATGAGATTGTACAGGCCAAGGTAGATGGAGCACATGTTTTACTATCCCTGAAGCCTGGTAAGCAGACACGCATCTTCTCCTATCGTCCCACCGAGAGAGATACCGGAATCATAGAGTACACACACAAGGTACCGGGAATTATAGGACACAGGGCCTCCAAGGAAACCGGAGATACGATTCTTCGTGGTGAGGTCTATGCTGTAGATCGTAAGGGTCAGGCTATTCCGGCTCAAGATATAGGGGGAATGTTGAATGCCGGGGTGTGGAAATCCAGAGAGCTGCAGGAGGAGAAAGGTCACCTGACCACAGCTCTGTTCGACGTTGTGAAACACAAGGGCAAGCCTGCAGAGCAGCTAGGTTACACAGAGAAGCTTCGTATCTTGAGAGAGATAGCAGGCCGGGAGAAAGTATTTCACCTTCCAGATACCGCAGAGAATCCTATAGAGAAGAGAAAGCTTTTTGATGCCATCAAGGAGGGAAGGAATCCCCAGACGAAGGAGGGTGTGATTGTCTGGGACAAGGATAAGCCATTTCCTACCAAGGCCAAGCATCGTCCGGACTTTGACGTATATGTTCAGGATGTATTTCCTGCCTACGGTAAAGATGGTAAAGAGTTGGATAGGGCTGGTGGGTTTACCTACTCATGGCATCCGGACTCTCCGGCTATCGGTCGGGTTGGAACAGGCTTCAGCCATGAGCTTCTCAGAGATATGAAGGCATATCCGGATAGATATAAAGGTAGGGTTGCCAAGGTTCTATCCCTGGAGAAGATGCGAGGAAAGGGTGCACTGCGTGCTCCATCATTCTCGGATTGGCATCTGGAGAAAGGTAAGCAGGCAGGTATAGGAATGGCTATATTGAATATCCTCCTTAAAAGGAAAAATACAGACAAGCGTAAGAGGGCAAATGTTGAAGCAAAAGAGTTTGGGCTAAATGAGAAAGACTATCAGGAAGCCTTGGGGGATCAGCTTCCCACGAACAAGAGTAGTAAAAAGCGGCGTAAGAAAATTGAGAGGATGGCCCTGCTTTATAAGGCAAGAGCAGACATACCGGAAACTCAACCCAACCTTGAGCCCCATACAGCTCAAAGATCGTATGATAGTACCTCTACGGAGCATGGAATGGTTGTGGAGAAAGGAGCTGCTGCAGCCAACAATAAAAAGGTTTTCAAGTTGGATGCTGGGCAAAGAAAAACATTAGCGGATAAGATAGGTAAAAGCTTTCTGGAGGCCGGAAAATTGGAAGACACCTCTGATAAGGAGAAGACTTCTGGGCTGACCAAGAAGACGGATAAGTTTTCTCCGCAGGTTAAGCAGCTGGCCGTAACTGATATTGGAGGACTGAAACAAAAGATTATAGGTAAGCTTCATAGGGATCAGGGTGTGGGAAAGTTTCAGGGAATGTTTAATCCGGAGAAGGTCCCCAAACCAGTTGATTTTAGCAAGCTGGCACCGGTTGGTCATGAGTAGAGCTGTTAACAGGCTACTTCAGTACAAGACGGCTGCCACCAGGCAGGAGCGTGTACGCCCCCATCTGAGAAAAGGAAAGCCTGTTTCCGGCTATGTCCGGACAGAGGAGGATGAGGATACCCCTCTTGCAGTGCAGCAGAAGAAGGAGAAGGAGCTTTGGTTAATATGGAAGCAGGGAGGTAAGAAGCCGGAAGATATGAGACCCCTTCTGAAGTCATTTGAGAGGATGCTTCAGAAGAAAGCGGCGATGTATAAGGGGCTGGTGCGTATTCCTCCAGCTGCTATAGACATGGAGTATAAGAGGCAGCTTTTGGCGGCCCTTGATCACTATGACCCCAGCAAAGGCTCTCTTGGTACTTATGTCTATAAGTATCTGGATAAAACGAAGCGTTTCATTGCCAACTATCAGAACATAGCCAGAATTCCCGAGAACAGGATATATAAGATCCGGGAGTTTGAAACAGCTCAGTCCTATCTGGATGAGCAGCTCGGTAGACCTCCCACCATCGATGAGCTGTCTAAGCATCTCAGCTGGAAGCCTGCAGAGATAGCCAGGATGTCTTCCGAGATCCGGAAAGATATAGGTACTTCTGCTTTTGAGGAGGATCCCAATAAGCTTGAGCCATCCCGTGCGGAGGAGGTAATGAAGCTCATTCAGTATGAGTTAACTCCGGAGGAGCTGCAGGTATACAGACATACCTTCGGCCTCAGTGGAGCACCTGCTCTGTCTCCGGGACAGATATCTTCCAAGCTTCATATGAGCCCCTCCAAGATCTCACGTATCCGGAAGAAGATTTCGGATAAAGTTGAGAGGTACATGAGATGAGCACTACGGCTATATCCAGAAAGGTTCAGGAAAGAAATACCAGGATAGATGCTCTTGCTCAGAAGTTTGAGGAGCTTACCCGGAGAGAGTTGGATAGAATAGATAAGCAAGTAGCTTTCCTCCGCCTGGTACAGAAAGGTAGGGGTGCTGGAAAGCTGAAGTCTAGAGCCGACCTGGGTATGAGGGTAATTGTGGCGGAGAAGATAGAGGATTTTCTTTCGTAGAGGTAACTTATGCTTAATGGAATCTCTTGGGAAGCCTATTGTGTTGAGATGGAAAAGATATCCAAGGTATCTTCTTATCCCCAAGATTTTCTGGCCGGAGCAGATCCTGTTGGCCTGTGGACCGCAGAGTATGGTCAGGAAGCAGAGAGGGCCAAGGTCTCTCCAGCTACTCACGGAGCTAAGGCAGGCCTGGGTGTTCTTGGCGGTATTCTTGGTGGAGCGGTAGTTCTTCCTACTCTGGTAAGTGGTGTAGCCGGAGCCGCTACTGGAGCAACCAGAGGCCAGCTGGTCAGTAGCATAGCCAGGGGATTTCTGGCTGGAGCAAAGAAGCCAATACAGCAGCTGGTAAATGGAAAGAGGGCTTTGAATGCTTTAATTGATGCAGCAGCTTCAAAAGAGGCCAAGAAGCTGAGTGGGCAGGAGATCAAAGCTATCCAGTTCATGATTGACGATGCTGCAGCCCCACTGAAGGGAGCATTCAAGACCACTGTTCCGGAGGTTATGCATCCAGCGTGGGCTAAGAATGCCATACCAATAGTGGCTGATGGTTACAAGAATGGTTTGCTGTCCTTGGCAGCCGGTGGTGCAATGGGTGGGGGAGGTGCTCTCATTCAATATCAAAGAGGACGGAACGTGGAGAAGAAATTTCAGAAGCGCCTTCGGGAGAGCATGTAATGGCTGTATTCAGGGCCAATGCTGTAACTGGTGATCAGGTAATTCTGGATATTGAGATACGGGATCCTTTGACCTGCGCTCTGGAAGATCTGGAGAGCGTTTATCAGGTAGAGATCTTGAATGCTGCTTTAGCCGTTGTTGAGACTATTTCCGGAATATCAGTAATACACGTCAGCACTGGAATATATCGTGTCCTGTGCAGTGAGATAGATACAGCAGGAACCTACTATGACAAGTGGTACGTAGTAGAGGAGCTTGGGGATCCTGTCACCACCAGGACTCAGACTATCACAGTATCGGATCCCCCAGCTGTGCCTGTACCAGGTACCGGAGTCTATTCTGTTCGAGTAGATGTCATAGAGACTGTTCCTGTAGTTTATGGTTTTGAGACACCATCTGAGATAGTAGCTGCCCTCAAAGACATCCAGGTGCTTGTCTCCGATGCGGATACTGGCCAGAGGCTGCAGACTGATTACACCAATGGTCAAGGTAGAGTCTACTTCAATTTAGGGGTAGGTGATTATACATTCAGCATTCGCGACGCTTCCAACTCCTATCGTTTGTTTGATCAGAATAACAAAGACCACTCAGTAGTAGATCCTGATCTATCTACTGCTGCAGCCGATCCTAATATAGTTGTATTTGAGGGAGCATCCTTTGAGCCGGAGTGGAGTCCTGGGACTCCACTAGATGGTACGGATCTCTGCACTGTTACTACCTATTTTGTTGATCTTGCTGGCCAGCCTTTAAGGGGATTGAAGGTATTTGTACGGAATAAATTTTCCCCATCTATCAGATCCAGTAAAGGTGTACTTGGGGACAACTCAACCTTTACAACAGACAATACTGGTTTGATTTCCATGGTGCTGGTACGGGAAGCAGAAGTAACAGTGTCTATAGAGGGGACTGGAATAGTGAGAGATATAACGATTCCAGATTCCAGCACAGCAAATCTCCTGACCCTCATGGGATCAGAGCAGGATTTATTTACCATAGTTCAGGACAATACCTTGGTACTTTCACCAAGGCCTTGATAGGGTTAGCTGATGATAAATATTTCTTTACATGCTTATGTGTTACAGGTTGTAAGACCAATTAAGGGCATACGTAAACAGATAATTAGAAGAGGTAGGGGTGCTGCCCAACTGGATGTGTACAAATATAAAAATCTAGAGAGGGTTCAGAATAAATCTTTCGATCTTCTTCCTGACGAAAGTTTTTCTGTAGGTAATTTGAGGGTAAAATTAGCTCCCCCCTCTGGTTTTTCTTATAAATTAAATACTACATTGATACATGAAGGAATAAACCCAGCCGGACGGAAAAAAGAAAATGGCCATTGAGGTTGTTACTGTTGTAGTTTCCGATCAGCGGGTAATACCTCAGCCGATCGATGATGTAACTGTCCAGGTATATGATGCCACAGGTGTGGTTCTACAAACCTCCGGAGTTACCGGAGCAGGAGGAACTCCCGGGGAGGTAGAGTTTCTTCTGGATGGTGTTGTAGTGGGAACTACATATAAGCTCAGATTCTATAAGACCGGAGTATCTTTCACCAATCCTTGCTCCATACTGGTTACATCTCCTGCTAACCCCAGCAACACGTTTGACATGTCCGGAGAGACACACACCCTTCCTGTGGCAACTGATGTCAATATGTGTCGCTGCTCCGGTTATTTTGTAGATGTTGCGGGCCAACCCCTGGAGGGGCTGCATATAATCTTTATCAGTCGTATGGATCCTCCCACTCCTCAGATTGTTGGGTCAGGAAATGCAGCTATGGCTGTCCTGTACAAGAGAGATGTACAAACAGACTCCGATGGCTACGCTGTAGTGGATCTATATAGGAATGCTGAGTATGATGTCATTATATCTACTCAGGAGGATTATGTAGGCCTCTGTGTAATACCGGATGCTTCATCGGCCAATCTGGTTCATGTACTTTATCCTGTTGTAGCCAACGTTGTTTACAGCCCGGTAAGTCCTTTGGCTACGACTGTTGGAAGTATAGAGACCATCTCCCTTACGATTACTTTCTCCAGCGGTGTTACCCACTATACTGGAGAGGCGCCCTTGACAATCTCCTCCAGTGATAGTGCCATAGCTACAGGTACTGTTTCAGGAACGGATGATACAGACGCTACCTTGACAGTAATGGCAGTGGGTACTGGCTCATGTACACTCACCCCTGTCAGATCTTTTGGATCTGATGAGCAGGAGGTAGTATACCAGCCATCTCTATCCTCCTTACCGGCATTGGTGGTAAATGTCACCTGATGTTCAATGGTATGGCTTCCATGCTGTTGGACCCGGACCATATCCGGAGAGTGAGCTGGAGCCACATCGTAGGCTCTGGCTAAGGGTGTGGTGGAGGGCTGTCTGTGACTATGTCTTATACAGAGGAAGGACGGATTCCAAATCCAGAAGATTGGCGGATGATGCAGCTGGATGGTTGTTTGGTCTAGATTGTCACGAGAGTTGCCCTTCGGAGTGTGAGGAATCCAGCATGTCCTTTGAGGGATTCTGTGAGGAGTTCAATCTATCCCCAGCTAGAATAAGAAGCTGGGTGATGAATTTGACGGCTTCCGAGATAAACATGATTGGTAGGAATCTTCCTTGAGGTGATGGTTATGGATAACTTTATGTTTGATGCCTATATTGATGAGATGGGTAAAATAGCCGCATTTAATCCTATGTTAGCCAAAAGGTTGATCAGCCCATCAGCTGTCAATACCACAACCAAATGGGTTGAGGAGGTTAGTAAGTCTGGTTTGCAAAAAGCAACAGAGTCCGCTGCCGGTAAGGCTCAGCAGCGCCTTGCCAGAAAAGGTTTAGCAGGATCCATTCGTGCAGGCGCTCCCCCTAAAACTCTTAACAGGTTGGGTATCACCCCCCGTCCTAATCTGTTGACCCCCGCTACAGCCCCCTCTATAGGGACAATAAAAACAGGCGGTATTCTGGATTTCATAAAGAGATTTGGAAAGAAAGCTCCTAGCTTGATAGAGAAGGCTCCGGGAGCTATAGGAAAAGCTCCTACAACAGTTGAGAGAACCAAGGGGGCTATTATCCCTGGAGTCAGTGTAGAATCTAGACTTAGTCCTATAAACTTGAGGGCACAGTTTGCAAGGCCTGGGGGGAAAAAGATAGTCAATAGGGAAGGTAAGCCATTTGTCTCTATGCCTAGAGGCAGTAGGGTAACTGGCCCTCACTTCCTACCAGGAATTAACCGTAAAGCTCTTGGCCTGGTTTAATGAGTAACTACTCCGATGATGAGCTTGATCTTGCTGTAGCTGCATTTGGACCGACAGGTCCGACCCTAGCTGAAACACCTTTTGGCTCACAGGATAGGCTCTTATCATTGGAGGAGATGCATGAGCTTGTAGCTTGGCTATTTCTCCAAAAGCCGGATATTGTCTTTACATATAGTCGTCTGCTAGTAAGAACTCTTCTCCAGCAAATAGATCTGTTTGACACCTCTACTAGCCACCTAATTGACCATCTCACTGATATGGCCAATAAACCATATTTAGTCAACAGTACGAAAGCATTAAGCAATGCTGTTACTGCAGCAACAGATCTTCGAAGATCTATACACGCTGGTGGTACCAATAGCTCTGCCTTGACCAGGCTGACGGATCATATAAATAGCTATATCGGTAATGAGCTATCCAGGTCTGTGAAGCTGGGAGATGCTATCAGGACACCAAGAGATGAGGCTTCCGAGAAGGTGAAGGAAACTCTTCTTGATGTGCTCAGCATATACCCCACCATATTGTCTCTAGCTCTTCATATAGAGGAGCTAGAGACAATATGGTCTGATGTTCCTATTAACTCAATAGCAGGAAAGGGCCCAATAGGTAGGATCATCACTCGTCTGGAAGGGATAAAGAAGAATCCAAATAGTAGACCTAGAGCTGTCACCCTGGAGCTGTTGGCATCCATAGCTAGAATGGAGTCTGCTGTTGATCCCGTAGACCCCTTTGATAACAGGATGCCAGAGATACTGGGCACAGCTTCCGGGGTAGCATCCGGTACTGGAACTCCGGCAAAGATAGTAGGTACTACCTCCGCTCCCCACACCATTGTTGGAGGAGGCAATCTCCTAGTTCTGGAGATCAATGAAGCCGCACCTATCACCTTTAATCTCCCACTTTCTCAGTATGGAACCATCAGAACCAAGGAGTTCTCGGCAAATATTGATCTGGTAGAGGATACAGTGGCTGAGTTGTATACCAACGCTGCCTCTCCCTGGGATTTCATTATGTTTGCTCCTGGAGGAAATATCACTGTTGTTGGTGATATTGTTAATGATCCTGCAGGTAACTTTCTCGTAGCCCAACCTGGGGAAGTAATAGCTATAACTCCGGCACTTGTGCTGACCGGAAGAATTGAGACCATAATTGATGCTAATAATGTTTTGATTGAATCTGGTCACTCCTTACCAGCAGGACCGTCTCCATATGTAATATGTAGGGACAACAGGCTTTCCTTATCTGTAGATGGTGTTCCTCACACCGTACAATTTACTCTGGGGCTGAATCCCTTGACGCCTGCAGATGTAGTTGCGGATATAGCTACCTATGTCCCAGTAGTTGATGTGGCTGTAGTTTTTGCCACTGTAAGAATCAGGTCCAGAAGTGGGAGAAGGCCTGGAGAAACAAGTATTATCATAGGTAGCTATCCAGAGGCTGCATCCCTCCTCTTTACGGTTTATCCAATATCTGTCTATGGTACAGAAGGCAACAATCATCTGGTACTCAATGTAAATGGAAATCTTTTAAGAAAGGACACGGGTCTGGGTACAGTCTGTACCCCTCTCTATCTTGGAGCAGCTGGCCCTGTGTCAATGAATGATATATCTATCGCTTTGAATACACATGCTGACAATGCTCTATTCCAAACCTATGCTACTGCAACAGCAGAGCCCTCTGGTGCTCTTGCTCTATCAACAAAGTTGGAAGGGCCATCAGCCTACATAACAGCTATCTCTTCCATAATGGAGCCACAGTATTATCAGGATTTTGCCCTGGCTTGCAGCCTGACAACTGCCGGAAATGTATCTGTGTTCTTTTGTCCATTCATAGATATGTATGACTATATGGATGGCTACTATATCCGCTTTATGGCCCCCGGTACCAATAACCCTATGCGGATATCACGGATAACCGGCCTGTTCAATGCCAATGTGTATCCCGGGGAAGGAGCAGATAGAGTCCCAGATGGTATATATACGGCTTTCAGAATATACCCAGACCTGATAAGCACATGTATTACCAATACCTCTGCCACCACCCTCAGCATACCTTCGGATCTCCTGGTTTCAGGTGCAGATGTCTCGAATAAGGATCTCAAAGTCTATCTGGATAGCATAGCTGGCTTTTCCGGAGCTGAGGTCATATCCGAGGTGGTGGATCGGGAGACCAGGTATGACATAGTAATGGACGATGCTGGGGTTCTACTTTCCGGTGATCCATTTACCGGGGTGGTTACTCCGGGAGATACAGTACAGCTTAGTGGTCCTACTGGTGGTACTTTTCATGTAGTCACCATTGATACTCCAGCTGCTGGTGATATAGTACTGGCACCTGCCTTTAGAGATGACCAAAAGCCTCCTACAGGCAATACATATACTCTTACCGGAAGGTTCTATTTTGATCCTCTGGTAATCAGATCTACGGATAATACAGTAACGTCAGCTATAGAGGTAGATCCTGGATCTGCAAACGTAGAGCTTGGTTTCTCTTTGGGAGAAACAAGGGGTAGCGTCAGTGGTTGGTCAGACCCTGCTCTGGATTTTGTACGTGCCCGAGTCACCTCTCCAGATGTGCTCACAGTCCCATCTACAGGCTCTGGTTTGGTGCCATTTTCATTTACTGCCACGGTAAAGGAAGTAAGCTCAGCCCACGAGCTGATTCTTACTACTGAGATACAGAATAATTCTTATGGGGATTATCGTATTACCAGCCTTGGGCTGGAGGAGTATAAAAGGCTCTGTGAATCCTCATCTTCTCCGGTGCCTTCTTGGATATCAGGGACTCTTACCGGGGATGATGGCTTTGAGGCCAATCTCGACAAGCTGACCAATGCTATAGCAGGTGCACTGAGTTATAAGGATCAGGATAGGAGGGCAGCTATATCCATTGCTACCCGTCTTCGGTCTGTGTGGGCAGCTCTACAGGCTATATTGAGCACTCCTACCTATTCTGCACCAATCCTTGAAGAAGCTCTTGAAATACTGGATACTCTTTCTGATTGGGGTTTGCAGAGGGGTTACAGGTTGTTAACGGAAGCAAGATTTTCAGACTTCTTCTCCATGACAGCATCAAACGTTACAGATGCCGGAGATGTGGCTAGAGATCTGGCTGTGCTTCAGAATACGGATTTCTCTTTGCCAAGCAACCCAGCCATAGTTGATCTCCTTAGCATATCCAGCAGCTCCCCCAGCCCAGATGCTGATGCAGACTACACCTCAGAGATTGAGCCTCTTCAGAAGGCATCTGGTTATGAAGTACCGGATGCTGAGGAGACTTACTGATGGTAGATAAGCTTCCCAAGGAGAAGGTACGAGCTGCTCTGGAAGCCAGATTGAATGTAAATTTGCTTCTGGCAGATGTGTACTCATTTATCAGGAGCATCGAGGAAACAAGCTATCTTGCACAGATACCCATGGATCAGCTGATTGCTCAGGCAATCAACCAGCTGGGTGCACCTCCGGAGGTGAAGCTCAGTGGGAATATGGATCCGGTGACAGATCCTCCAGTCGGGAGTATGTCTCGTAGAGCGAGTATTCTTCTGCTTCAAGGCAGGTTTGGTAAGCAGCAGATAGAGCAGCTGAAAAGCCTTCCGGATATATCTGACAGCGCCTTTGACGCTGCTCTTCTGGCCAGCTTTGAGGGAAAAGCCTCCAGACCCATGGAGGAGAAAGCCGGTGGCTGATATTCAGATAGTGTTTGTCCGGAAGATTCTCCCCATCACAAGAGTTAATCTGGTATCTCTTGATCCTCCAATTGTTGCTATAGAAGGACAGAGTTTCGACCTTACCAGTGAGGTCCGAATAAACGGCTACCAGGTAGAATTCTTTCTTCTTCATGAAAGAGCCATTCTTGCTGGTGTTCCAGATAGTATGTCAGTTGCCTCAATTGAGACAGTAGAGGTGTTTACTTCAGAGCCGGCTGAGGATACTCAGAACTCCAAGCTGGATATGCTTTTAGGCTCCAGCCCAAGAGTGGTATCCGGTATTCAACGGCTGGTACAAAGCTTCTTGAAGATTCTGTTTACCACACCACAGACCAATATTTTCTGTAAGAATCAAGGCGGTGGTGCACTTCAAATCATCGGGATGGTTGACGGAGAGGAAGCTACCAAAGTTACTGGAGCATTCAGTGTTGCAGTAGATAGAACGAAGAAACAGATTATGTCCTCTCAGACACGGAATGCTGTTCCGTCCACTGAGCGTCTACTAGATGCGTCTCTCATCAGCTCGGCATTTGATAGCAAAAAGGGTGCTCTAATAGCAACAATTCTCCTGATCAGCTATGCAAGAGAGGAGGCGATTGCCTCCATGACTCTCTAGGATGAGATAATGCCAACTCAGGAAGAGCTACAGAGCTATATTATAGAAAGGCTGCAGGCCTATGATCCCTCTATGGATATAAGTGAGGGCTCTCCTATATGGGGCTATGTTGTAACCCCACTGATAACAAAGCTGGGTACAGACCCCTTGGAGACGGATATAGGAGATTTTATTCGGGCACGTCTTCGAGAAGCTCACCCCACGCTGGATGTCAGGGAGGAAGATGTTCTCACTGATGTTCTCGTAAGTCCACTGACAACCCTTCTTGAACCATTCAAGAGAGAGATCAATGCTATAAGAATCTCTCAATCGATATCGGACCCTTCCCTGCTTGGTGAGGCAGAGCTGGATGCACATCTGGCTAATTTATTTTTCTCCAGATCTGCTGGTCAGAAAGCTCAAGGTGTAGTTCGTCTCTATTTCTCTGCTCCAGCTACTGTGACTGCTACACCTCTGACTAAATTCTCTACCGTCTCTGGTCTTTACTACTACCCAACAACCACGCAGGCTATCTCAGCAGCGGCAATGCTGCTGAATCAGGAAGGAACCCTCTACTACTTCGATGTAAACATTCAGGCAGAGCAGGAGGGTATAGAGTACAACGTAGCAGCTGGAGAGATCACCAGAGTAGATGGTATATATACCACCAAGTATGTAACCAATCCAGCTGCCATGAGTACATTAGGGGTAGCCAAGGAGACCAATATTGATTATATGAACAGAGCTGAGACAGCTCTGTCGGAAAGATCTCTCAACACATCCAGGGGTCTTACAGCCCGCCTGATGGAGCTGTATCCAACCATACGAGCCTTACAGCCTATTGGATATCGTGATCCGGAGATGGAGAGAGATATCCTGACCGGGACATATGAGCTGTCGGCTGGATCATTGGGTTTGGCTACTGCAGTACAATTAGGGGCCACCGGAACGTTGGCAGCCCATACCCTGGTGGTTGGTGCTTATACCCTTGGAACTGCAGACGGGAAGCTGAGGACCCTGGCAGACACCTTCCTGGTCATTCCTACAGAAGGAAGTGTAATAACCATCTATCATGCCGGTCTGACCCCAACAATATCTCAGCATGTTGTTGATGGATCTCCTACAGCCCCTAACCCTACAGGTGCTTTGGTTTACTTTACAGATTATACCTGGGTGGGTGACCAGCCTTCCTATCTTACTGGAGTAGACGGGGCCACCACCGAGCTTGATGTCTCTTCCAACACCCCGCAGGCCGGAACAGATGGAGCTGATCTTCCCTTCACCAATATAATGAGTACTGCTGCGGGAGATTTTCTACCGTCAGGTTCTCCCGTCATGTCTGGGGATACTATCTTCTTTGAGAGCGCTTCTATCGCTCAGTCCGGGGCAAGCAATGTCTCCAGCGTTCTTACAAGTTCCAGAATTCAGAGTGATTCACCTATTATCATTTACCAGGTTGGTAATGACGCCACGGCCAGACCTGGTTATATCCCAGCTGGTGGTGGGTTTGATGTTGGGGTTGCTAATGCTGTAGATCTGGATAACCCAGCTGTTCAGGCTGGTTATATTATGATTTTAAGGGCTGATCCAGGTCCAGGAACTGCCTTTTATCAGAATGCAGCAGGACCTCCTTCAGAGGATTGGTTCACAGTTGTCTCTTATGATAATACTGCTGATTCACTTGTGGCTGGTTTCAAAAAAATAACCTTGGCAGAGAGTGTTATAAACCCAGGTGCACTTATCAGTAATGTTGCTTGGTCTATAGTATCTGCAGACCTTACGCCACTTCCTAATGTAGCAAATGCTCCTCTCTGGCATGCACCAGAGACAAATATTGCCTGGGCCTTCAGAAGGACAGCCACTGGTGTTACTTTAATGGATCCTGCAGGTCCTGGAGCAGTTATATATGTAGAGCAGCCCTATATGTCTGTCACTACGGTAAATAACACTAGCCAGCTTACTATATCTGGTATTCCCGGTGGTATTGCCTTTCCAAATACAGCCAATGGAAACATAGATATAGACAATGATGAGGTTCATATTGGTGGAATGACAGACGCTCATATTAGAGCTACAGATATAACTGAAGGGACCGTTGCAGTTACTTTGGAGGATGATAATCCCATTTATATGGGTACTAATGGAATAGCTACGATTGCTACATCGACCTTTTACAGCCCAACAGTGTCTACATGGATAAATCTAGCACAAGTAGGTGATTTATTGGTGCTGAAGGATGGTGATATAGGGTCCTACTATATTGCCAAGATTACAGGGGCTTTCCTTACTGTTATAAATCTATCCGATCCGGATAGTGCCGCATTTACCCTGGGCGGTGCTGGCCTTCGTTATGAGATTGTACGTTCTATCACTGTGGATATTGTGGAGCCAAAAGAGACAAAGGTGCCAGATACCTTTAGCAGCCCAAGAACAAATCCTGTAGATATGATCACTAATCTGGGATTGAGCACGGTCACTACCGCTTCTACAAAAGATTTCCTGGCGTCTGGTGTAGTGGCCGGAGATATATTGGAGATTCATTCTGGACTGGATGAGGGGGTGTATACCATACTAGGTGTATCTGGAGCTGGTAATGACACTCTGAATTTGGATTCTATGCTCAATGGGGGCCAGACAGGGATTGAGTATAGCATCTACACACTTTCGGAGAATGGCGGAATAACTCTACCTATGCTTCGAATAAAGAAGATAGAGCTTCTAGGATCCAACGGAGAGCCAACCAATGTGGTTATCCCCTACGCAGATCCCGTAGATATACGCTCCAGCGATTTCGGTAACAGAGGCGATGGTATCAAGATGCCCAACGAGACAATGTCGGGCAATGATATCATTACAAATGCCGGTAATGCCATCATTACGATTGCTGCAAACTCTACAGGTAACTTCTATACAGCAGGGATAGCTGCTGGAGACATTATAAGCTGGTCGGATGGGCCGAATGCCAGTTTATCTCGTATGGTTCTGACTGTAGATAGCGCAACACAGATAACACTGACAACCATGGTAACCTATACAGACCATGGATTAGGTACCAGCGTTCAACCTGATATGGGAAGCTATACTCTGGGAGCACCTTCTATTGGTACAGCTAGATGCTACTTCCTAGATCCTACAACGTTTGAAGTAAATAGTGGGACTACATTTACAACTGAGTCTGGTTTGCCCTACACACCTGATCCTTCCAATAACGATCTTTACTATGATCCCGATCTTCCTGGATCTGCAACAGCCACACATCTGGGAAATACAATCACCTGGTTGGACACTGGAAGCTACAAGAACCCACTGCAGTTGGGTATCGAAATAGGGGATATCGTTTGGCTAGGTTACAGGAGACTTCAGGGAGCTGTCTTAACCGGTGGGGTCAACGTCAATGGTCTGACATTCATAGTAACTGAGCACGGCGTAGGAACTCATACTGTTACTTTTATAGGAACCAATCCCATACTTCCTTCCTCCAGCTTGGGTTATGGGGGTGTTTTAGAGCAGCTGCAAGTTGGTTTGCCTGGTACATTCAAGGTAGAGAGTATAGCAGTAGATACTATGGCTATCTCCTGTACGAACAGGATTACTATCGGAGCTGGTACAGCTAATGCCCTTTTAGGCTTCAGCTCTGGCACCACCAACTACCATAATGGAGGAACAAATAAGGGGACAGGTTACTATCTGGTATCCGTGATTGATGATTCCGGACCAGCAGTTGGTGTAACAGTAACCAACCTGGATGGAACTGCAGCTACCTTCGGCAATGTTCTGACCTATGATACTTTTCAACTAAAGTTTTATCATCCGGCCACTCAGAGAATCACCTCTACCGATATGGTTGAGAATACAGAGTATGGCCTATATTACTTTGACGTTCAGCTGATCTCCAGTGCTCCGGGAAATCAGTACAATATCAGCGATGACACCCGTATGCTGATAGATGGCCATATCTCTGATGGATATCTTCTATCACCCACCCATGATGTTCATACCTTCAGCACAGCTGAGGAGCTTGATTTGGTGGTGTACCCAACCATCCTTCGGTCAGGAGAGGATGATAAGCTGATAAACAAGATGCTACTCCCAGGCCAGCAGGTGCAGATCACCTATGAGCATATTCCTACTGTAAGTAGCTGTCAGGATACAATGCTGTCTGACTCTGAGAGGGTCATAAATGACAATCCTCTGGCTCGTACATACTTTCCCTCATATGTCCGTATGAGTATGCGGTATACTGCAGGATCCTTAGCTTCTGTGGTGAAGGGAGATATTGTTCAGCACATCAACTCTCTCCAGGCCGACACCGACCTGGAGGCTTTTGATGTTCAGAATCTGGCAAAGAATAGGGGTGCTACCTACGTGCAGGAGCCAACAACTCTGATAGCTATCACGCATCAGAAGGATAGGACTATCAGAGGATACAAGTCTCAGGACAAGATAGAGTTGGAAAGGAATGAGAGATTTATTGCTGATGAGGATTTTATTGAGGTTACAAGATCTTGATTACTCATAGTCCCCCTGTTTCGTCCTATCTCCTTGACGGACGATGATCATGGTGTGGGGGGTGAAAAGACAGGAGCAGTTAATACATTCGGCAAGGTAGTTGGGTAAGACAGAGCCAGGACGAAAAGGTCTATGGGTATCAAGCACAGGGCGTACACTGTCACCACACTCGGGACAGAGAAGGTTGGAAAAGAAGTCAGCCATTTTGTTGGCTTCCGGAGTAAGGAGATCTTCCTGGCCGGATATAAGTTCTATAACAAGAGAAGCACTCATGGTCTTTAGGTGTGACATAAGCTTGCTTTTTCTCCTAAATGGGGGGAGATTGATGCTGAATAGAGGTAATGGTTAATGCCCCTTCCTACCTCAGCAGATTTCTCCATCTTTGACTGGAACCCTGATGGCACGGCTATCAGCGATGGTGTGGATGGTATATTCACCTATGCCTTCTCTACTTTCCGCACCATACCAAGTCCCGGCTATCTCTTCACAGATGGTTCTGGGAATATTGTTCTCTTCAGTAACGATGGTATAGCCACGGATCTGAACGTTGACCAAAGCATTGGAGACAGCTTCACCCTGGAGGCTGACTTCCGTTTCCAGCCAGGACAGCTTCCGGCTAATTTGAGCAGCCCGTCTACATATAGATCATACATATCTGTATCGGATGATCAAGGCAACTCTGCCGGGGTTCTTCTTTCCGCTGAGGGTATCGCTGTCGTCTCACAGCCGGGAAATACAGTTATTCCATTCTCCCAGTCGGCAGAGCTGATCCCCAAGGATGGCGTAAACCTCATAACTGTACGCCTGTCTGTGGATGGCAGACAGGATACAGTATCTATCTATATCACTTACACCTCATCTCTCTCCGATACCGGGCATGTACTCAGATATGTTCTCCAGGCTCCTGCAAGTACTACCGGAATAGATAGAGCTACGCTGGAAGTCCTGGGGACAGCAGCTCATCCTTCCAGCCTTGTTGTACGCTCCTTCAGGCTTGGTTCTGGTATAGTTGAACCCAGTAGAAGACCAATAGCAGATGCTGGATATGATCAGGTTCAGCCGATGGGAGGCACTGTTCGTCTGGATGGTACAGAATCATATGATCCTGATGGCTCCTATCTGACGTATGAATGGACAGTTACAGGTACTCCTTCCGGAGTTACTGTGGATGATATCAACCTGAGTGGGGGTGTAAGTGCTTCCATGACTCAGGATAATCTGGTAGTACCTCCCAATGATGGTATAACCATCTCCGCCAGGAGGACCGGAAATACAGGAAATAGCATCACTATCACTCTTGTTGATCCTGGGGTTCCTGCATCAGCACTTTCTCTATCTGTATCCTCTTATGATATCACTGTGAATCTTCAAACGGATGCAGCATCCGCTCTAATCACCACATATAAGCAATTAGTAGATGCAATTACCCTGCCCTCTGCAGCGGGCTATAATGAGAATGCAGCTGCTTTGTTAACTGCAGCCTTGGCAAATAGTGGAGCTGGGGGAGATGTAGTACAGGCCCAGGTACAAACATATCTGTCCGGCGGTCTGGATTCAATAGAAAGCTCTCCAACATTCAACCCTACAGTTCCTGGGTCTTATCAGTTTCAGCTAATAGTGAATGATGGATTTTTAGATAGCCTACCAGCAAGTGTGCTGGTACTAATTCAGAATGCACTTCAGCCTTTGGATTATATCCCCAACGCTGACTATATTTGGGATGGGCTACCGGATTTTTGGAAGCTGGTTCCGGATAAATCAGTATTTAGCACCTTCTGGTCTTCAGCCATTCAGGTGATCTCCGGGGAGGTATTGAAAGCCTGGCAGACCGATTATGCTAAATCCTTGAATGACATTCAGAGATTCTTCATAAGGAAGTGGCTCAAATACTCTCCCTACCTTGAAGACATAGGTACGGTCACCTTTCCTGCATTTGATATATCCGGTAGTGCAGTAGGTGAAGAGGACGGTGATGGGGATCTGACCACATCAATGATCAGATCTTCCGGAGTAAATGATCTCTACCCATTCAATGTTGGTGATCTACTTCTGGACACCACGAATGGTACTGCATATGAGGTCTCCAGGAAGGAGTCCAACAATAGGCTAGTTGTTACTACTGATACTGTACCTATATATGACGTTATAGATTCTGACAACTACAACTCCGGCTACGCAAAGACCAAGACCATACCGGAGGTCACTACAGATCTATGGGCTCTCTCTGCTGGAATATATGATACAGACCCTATCGTGGCCGGAGATATACTTCGTATAACCACGGAGAGCACAACCCACGCAGCCCTTATAAAGAATGATAGCTTCTACCAGCTTGTATTCAGGGCCAAGAAGCCTGGCCTGTATGGTCACCAGATAACTGTTGAGCTAGTTGTGGGCTCAGCTCTCTCTGTCTCTGTCCTGAATAGAAGCATCAAGATTACATACATTCCAGATGTTACTTTGATGGATGATATTGTTACAGCAGTTAATAGCCATCCCAAAGCTCTTCTGTTGGTGACTGCTGGCAGAGGTATAGGAGGAGGGGCTGTATCCTGCAGAGCTGAGGATGCTTTTTCGAAGACAGCTCTGTGTGGCATATCCAACATCAGCTCTGGGGGAATTACCACCAAGGTTCTGACGTTGGACTCTGCAATCCCTGGTGGTCCTGTCTTGGAGATTGCTCTTCCTGTTGTGGATAAATCCTGGCAGGTTATCAGGCCCTCAGCATCATTTTCCTGGAGAAATGCACCGTACATAACCTCCTTACTCAACCTGGAAGATGATGAGCTGGTGCAGGCCGGTGATCTTGTACGCTTTAGTGTCAGGAGCACCAGCACAGGTACCAGTCAGGATGTCCATTGCGAGGTTCTGGGGGTTATAGATTACAGAGCTGCTTTTGACAGTACAAATCTTCTGGCTGTGCTAAGTAGTCTTACTTCTACCGAATATACGTACACCTACTCCGGTATCGTGCGAATTCACCAGATACCCACTGATGATGATTTGGATAGCGTCCCCAAGCTGAAGTTTCCCATAGCTGCCCCAACCAGCAAGCTATACGAGAACCAGCACTATACTGTCGGGTCTGGGGCGATATCCTTTGCCTCCGGAACTTTCTCCTCCTCAAGCCTACCTCCAGATAATCTGTGGGGAGAGGTTAGCTACTTCAATAATGAGGAAAGAATTGAGGGCAACTTTGGCAGGTTGGCTGGTCTTACTAGAGACACCCTATCAGACTCTACATCGGGGGTTGATTATCTGTCTGCTGTTCAGGCTCTATGGTTTGCTTTCTTCGGTGGCCCAAAGATAAGTAACATCAGATTGGGTGCACAGATATTTTTTGGTCTTCCCTTTTCGGAGAAGGCTGGGGTGATCACGGAGATAAACAATCAGTATAGCCTGACACACGGAAGAATTCTAATTCAGGATAACGAGAACACAGCTATCCTCAGATCTTATAGATATCCTCTTGCGGTAGGTGTTGCCACCAATCCAGCTACGTCATCTGCTTATGTGGCCGGAGATGTGGTGGAGCAGTTTGCCCCGCTTTCTAATGGGGTAACCGTAGAGGATTATGTCAATACACCTAGATGGTTCCTCATTCATGTAGATCAAGGCTTGATGACGGAGGTGGAGAAGTTCTTCCTCTTCAGAGTTCAGGTTGATACAGCTGCGGCTGTGGATACAACGAATTTCTCCTTCGTTGCTACCTTTGTTAATAGGCTGAAGCCTGTCTACACCAGTCCGATTCTATCTGCACTTCTTACTTTAGATGATGACTACATCCAGGTGGGAGATGATGATTACAAGGATGGTACCCTCTTCCTTTATGACAATCCTAGAGGTGCTCCGGATCAGCCTTCTGGTGGTGCTCCGCTTGATCAGGTTGGCCATCCGACCGCTTGTATGCTGGACGCCTATGATGGAAATGGCAGCTGGACTGGAACGGCTGTAGATCTGGAGTTCTCTCTGGACAGAACCAGCCCAAAAATAGATTTTGTCATTGGTCCTCTGGCAGATAACCTCACAGTTGCTTGGATCGACTCCAACTACATAGATACTTCGGTCTACTCCTATGTGGTTATTGAGGGAACCCTGAATGATGATGGTGTTTATGACCTCATGACCTCTGTCAACACACAGATAAATATTTCACTGCTTGATGGTCTTGGTGCTCCGGTAGCACTGACGATAGGGGATACCGGGAAATGTTTCACACTTCAGGGACCTCACGTTGTTTTTGAGGGTGGAGATGGTGTAAATAAATCCTTCAAGTATTTGGATGATGGTGTAAGGCAGCCAAAGTATACCATAGATGGTGGGATTGTTCCCTATACTCATACAGTGAATCAGCGTATACGTATCAACATGGATTATGACATCGGATTTGGTGCTCCCCAGCTTGGGCCGAGAGTAGATCAGGGTTTGATACTGGACGATTTCTTGACCATGGAAATAAATCTAACCCCCGTTGAGGCAGGTGGTATTCGCCAACCGAATATGCATAGTACCACTATACCGGGAAATGGTTTACACTGGTGGTTGGATGGTGGTGCAGCAGCTGTGCTGGGGGTTCCAGAAGAAGTGTTCTATGAGGATTTTCAGATAGATGCCATGAGTAATATCAGGCCAGCCGGAGCCTCGGTATCCAGCGGATACATACTTCGTGTTGTCGGACATAAGGGTCTATCAAAACCACCGTCTGATCCAGACATGATAATAGATCACCTCATCACCAGCTGAGGAACAAGATGGGATTCAGCGTTCTAAAGAAGCTCATAAATAGATTTCGGAGATCAAACGGCTCTCTGGATATCCCCGAGCATCTACAGGTTCAGAATAATGTCTTTCTGACCATGCGGGAGCGGGGGAAGATCGTTGGTAGGAGAGAGAGTCACAATGTCGTAACCAATACGGGTAGGCAATGGTTACGAGGCCTTTGTTCAGCCTTATCGTACCCGGATATGATTCCTGTAGACACACCAGCATCTAACCTGAACGTGAATGCTTTTGATGCTGCAACAAATGTACAGGAGGATAGCAAGTACAGGGTGCGTTATATAGCGTATGGTGTTGGTGGAACTATGCAGGGGGTTACACCTCCGGGAGTGGGTACCTTCACAGAGGTAGTAACCAGATACGGTCTGGAAAGCCCTGTGGAATATGTAAGAAACGGAGCTACAATATTCTATCTGGCCCAGGTTGTTGGGCAGGATCTTACAGACACAGCCTATGCCCCAAACAATTTCACTATCCGTTTTCGGAGAGTAGCTGTAGAGACAGATATTAGCTATGCGCTTCAGCCCACCTATGGAACAAGTGTACCACTATCTGAGATCGGTCTTTTTACATCGGCGGCAAATAGTATTATTCATACATCTCCGGTAGAAGGCGCTGGTGCGATAGGAATGGTAGCGTATAATACCTTTGCAACGATTACGAAGACACCGCTCTTCCAGCTGGAAGTAGTCTGGGAGTGGAGGTTTTAAGATATGGCAACTGAGTATTCCCTTCACTCTGTTCTTCGTGGGGCAACCGTAGTAGGTGCTGCTGATAGCCCACCCAACAGCACAGACCCATTAACTACTCAGCCTACCGGTACCCGCTTTATGGCATTCGGGGAGAATGCCACCAGTGAAGCCTTCAATAGGGCTTTAGGTTCAGTGCAGGAGAACACGGATTGGCTCTCCAGAAGTGTACTATCTGAGATAGCTATTCCTACTATAGTCAATGTAACTACTGATATAGATCCTGCTACATTCGAGATCTATGTTGACACCCCGGGAACGAATCAGGCTATCAGGGCACTTGTTGGTCTTGGTGGAAATACCGCAGCCGTTTTAGCCACGGGTTTCAGTGTACTGGACCAGGACTTTAACGAGATAGACTCTGCTGGCACTACATGTGTTGTTGTTCCTAATGGTGTGAAGACTGATACTATTGCTAACGGTGGTCAGACACTTGGTGCCTATGAAAACCGCCAGATACATGCGGCTGCTAATATAACAGCATTAACGAGACATACGGTTACCTGTGCTACAGCTACATGGAATCAGGAGCCTGGTATTGCCCCTATTATCAGACCTGTATGTCCCGGTGACATAGCTGTCATTGCTGGTAATGATGTAGCCAATGATACCAATGCCGGTACACTGGATTGGGAAGTACACAAAGTTCTCAGTACTACAGAGATAGAGCTTAGGTGTCTACAGGATCCATCCAGATCTTTGGATGTTACAGTTGGAACAGCCGGTACTGTAACAATAAACTCCAATGGACGTTTCTGGGTTAGCCCTGTAGTTCAACTCAACTATGACCCTTCTTTGATTGCTGGTGTTACTACAGTTTACCTAGTTTTCGGTATATCCAAGCAGCCTATATGTTCTGCCGTTACCGGTGTGGGTCTGCCTACCTCCATGTGCTTTCCTCTGGAAGCAGACAGCCTGACCAAGATTAAGATCAGAGCGGCGGAAGAGGAAGGAGGAGCATTTGCTGCTCTACTAACACACCTGGCTACCTGTGGTCTTGATGATGCTTATGATCTGAACTTTGCTTTTCCTCTGTTGCCAACAGCTGGTGGTGGTAGGACTATTCTAGCTGATACAGGATCTGTACGAATACAGGCCACCAATTCAGTTCCTGTAAATGATTATAATACCCTTTTAGAGATAGACTCTTCCTTGGTAAGTAGTAAAAATGGATATGTAGGTATAACTAATACATCCAGTATAGGAAACAGTCTTCCTTTTGCTGGTATGCTAACTCTTGAGCGTTGCTTCATAGATAATTTATCCCTTGTAGCTATAGCTATAACAAAAAAACCTGCAGGTCCAGCTGATGAAATCATTTATTCAATAGGTGTAGACCTTAGTAATATCATTCCTTGGGCTACTATAGCACACATTACGGGGGGTCTCGTAGCTGAGCAAGGTTTCTACCTTGTAATTGATGTTGACGATGTAAATGATACTCTAACTCTGCAAAATCTTGATGGTACCGTAGCCGCTTTTACTAATGAGGCTGCATTTATCCAGATTTATGATATTTCTATATGGACAAATTCCCAAACTGCTACTGGTATGGTCTTAGGCGGTGCTGAGCACGTCCATCAGACATATACGAGTACTCTTAGTGCAACTAATTACAGATCGATAAAATGCAAAGCTGGTGGTTATCATTTCTATGCTATTAGCACAGCAGAAACCGGATTACCAAATGTGGTTGATACAGAAGATGAGGTATTTTCGGTAGATTATACAGGAAATTTAAGGCTAAATGGCTCTATTATAGATACTGATTCTACCTTAACGGGACTAATTAGATCCCTGGATCTCCATTTTGGCGCCCAGCAAACCAAGTGGTTATCTTTTAGAAATATTAATGAATATACAGCACTTACCCTTGATGCGGGAGCTTCAGGGGCTGGTGAAGCACGATACGTGACGTGTGATGTCGCATCATCTGGTACAGAAGCTGGGGGACCAAATAAACACAGCATTTTTAAGATAAATAATATCACCAATGCTGGAGATATGCGTCTTACCGTCCAAGCCCTTACCACTGGGTATGAGCAGATTGGTACTACAGCCTGGGAGCTGTTAAATGTAGCAAATGTTTCCAATAAGCTGGAGTGGGATTGGGTTGGGGCGGCGGATAAAACTTTTTTCCAGGTGGATCACACGGCTGCTAACAATGTTAAGTACAGCTTTGGTTGGTATGACAAGGATTTAGATGCCGCCGTACCAACTGTGTTCCCAAATATTGTTAGTATAGGTTTAGGTAGTAGCACCAATTCTCGTGTTAATTGTACATATGATTCTCTTGTTGCTGGTGCCTATAGCTCCCAGACATTTACACCTATGTATAGAAGTTTTGGTTTTGGTGTGGATAATAGGGCTATAGGTATTGGTCATGCTACAGCTAACCATACACCTGGGGATTGTACTTCGCTTGTTGTGGGTGAGACTGGAAATATCATGCTTGGTGGGGGTTACAGAAGGTTCCTATGTTGCCAAGACACACTCGGTACTATTAGCTCCGCTTTCGATTTTTGGCCTATTACAGATCCTATCGGTCCTGGACCTACTTATTTCACAGCGTCACAAATTCAGGGTGGTGGTCTAAGTGGTACAACCGGTGCTTGTGCTAATAACAGAATCAACACCATGGTCGGTTTAACTGATAATGATACGATAATAACTGCTACAGGAGCGTTCAGGCATGCAAGAAACGGGGACGCTATTTGGAACATAACCAGGAATACAGGTTCTATCATATCCAACTGGATCGACATCAACACTGTAGATATCTCTCCAGCTATTGCTGGGCAGGTCGCCACAGACACTTTCTATGGGCCCTCTCCTAATTGGTTTGTTGATGATCCCGCTCCCATAAGTGTTGGCTATGTTGTAACATTAAATACGGCCAGCCCTGCTGATGGCCCTCTTGGCTATCAGCTGGACTATGCAGACTCGGCCATAGTAGGTAAAGGTCCAATAGGAATCAAATGCCCAGATTTGGAGACACATGATGTGCTTATGGGCGCCCCAAGTGTACAGACATCGGGGTTTGCTCAGGTACAGAAGGTAGCGGGTGTTGCTATAAGTAGGGGGGATATCTGCTATCTACAAACAGGAGTTGATGTAGGAAAGGTACATAATGTAGTTACGGGTGTTAACCCTTGGGTGATTGGTATAGCTTTGGCTGATTCTGATGCAGCTTTTACTTATGTTGATTTAGCACTTCATATGGCTCCAGCGTAAGAAGGAGTACACATGTCGATACCTGGGGAACTTCTAAGAGGTGTGGTTCGAATTATAGGCGTACCTTTTACTTCTGCGCAAGTTGAAGCAGATACTTCTTTATTTACCTTATCACAAGGACAGGTAATACAACGTTGTTGGGTAAAAGTTACTACGGCTTTTGGTACTGTTACGGTACCAACCTTAGATATTGGTGTGACAAGTAGTGTTTCAGGATTTTTACAGCTGGTTGTTGCTGATATGACAACTGCAGTTACTAATTGGATGCAGCCAGAACAGGTAGACGCTTTAGGGCCTCTTCTTTGGGATGCGGTTGCTTTCTCACCTATTCATTATTCTTACAACAGCGCAAAGGCAGGTGATACTACAATAAGAGTAAGTAACCAGGCTGGTGGTGCTAATGTGTGGACATCCGGCTCTGCTATAGCTTATTTTCAAATTTTTGAAACAGTATAAGGAGATCCTCATGTGTAGATTATTATTTTTTATCTCTCTACTCCTTTTTTCAGTTTTGGCTTTTGCTCAAGGAGTTCCTCTTCCAGCATCTCCAGCTATGGTTGAGATGATCCCTACGGCTGTTCCGCAAACTGATTTCTTCTCAACTGTTGGCGGGCAAATCTTAGGTGCTCTTCTTCCAGTAATATCTGCCTTTCTTGCCGCTCTTCTAGGTTGGGTACTCAGTCTGTTGGCTAAAAAGATTGGCTTCTCTTTGAATACTCAAAGAGATGCTGTTACCAGGGAGGCTGTGAGGAAGGCTATTGCTTATGCGGAGGAGTATGCAGCAAAGCAGCTGAAGATTGAGTCCAATCCGGAGGGTACCGAGAAGCTGAAGATTGCTATGGAGCAGCTGTTAAAGCAGTTTCCGGATAAGCTTCCGGCCGAGCTTGATCGGATGATTCATGAAGAGCTTGGCTCCATGAAGGGTTTTGGGGCCTCCAAAGAGATAAGTGTTTGATGGACGATCAGAAAACCCTTATAGAAAGAGCCAGTGGGACTATTGAGAAACCCACCTCTTGGCATACTGCTGTCTTTCTGTCCATAGCTGCTGTTTTTGTTGTTGGTGTGGTTACATTCTTTGTCTTTCTAAACCGCAGAAATAGGACAGCTGCAGCACACAAACTGGATGTGCTAGAGAATACTCTTAGACAGAGAAAGGACGTCTACGATAAGCTTGACGTGTCGGATAAGCATAGATTCGACCTGGAGAGAGAGATAGAAACTCTCCGGAAAGAAAGAGAGAGGACAGATGCTCATATTAAGGATTTGGACACAGGGTGTCAAAGATTCAAAGAAAAGCTGTCCTCCATCCATAGCTGGGATGATGTTCTTTAGTCCGGAGATGTTATCATGTTTTTAACAGACCAACTCTATATTCTCCTGTTTATTGCCAGCCTTCCCGGTCTTGCTGCCCTTGGTCTTAGAGTTATCAGCTGGTCTCAAATTAGAAGCAATAAGGCCTCCAATGGAGGAATGATAGCTACTGATGGTTCCTCCACAGCAGGCGGAGCCAATATACGCATAGAGAATAAAAACCCAACACCATCCCCGCTCAATGGTAAAGCAGGCAGCTTCAACCTCTTGGATATCGGTCAGATACTGGGCCGTCTCGCCAGCGTACAGGAAGCACAGATTGCAGCAGATGAGAAGCGTGATAGCTCAACTGAGCGCAGGGAGGAGAGGCTTAATCAATTATTGGCAAAGATTGTCCAGAATGAAGATAAACACACGGATATGCTTCAGAATCTAGGTAAGACTGCACAGGAAGCAGTGATACTGTGCCGGTCTAAAAGAGATTGATGTGGTACGATATATCATCTTTATTGTACTTTCTCTCTATCCCTTAATAGCAATTTCTCAGCCGGTAGCTCCCAAGATAATTCCACTGGGGGAGAAGATAGTTCTCTATGGTGGAACCTATAAGTGCTATCAGCTGGAGGATTATAAGCTCCTTCTGGATTTTGATTATGAGCTATACACAAAGAGGATGAAGCTTCATCTCCTGGAGAAGAGAGATGTTCAAACACAGGAAGCTCTGTACAGATCTCAGAGGATAGGTGAGCTGCTAAAGGAGGATAAAGCCCTTTTGGAAGAGGAGCTTCATCTGATTACCAGGAAGTGGGAGTCCGGAGATGAGGAACTTCATGCATTGGAGAGTGGGAGAGATATCTGGAGAATTATGGGAGTTGCAGGGGTGGGTGTCTCAGTACTTATGACAGCTCTTCTGTTTGTCTCCATTTATTAGGTAAAAAAGAAGGGGGACTCTTCGTCCCCCTTCTTCTGACCTTTATACGCAGGCTCTTCTAAATGCTCTTACTATCTGCTCTTTGGAAAAATCTCTTTCTACCTCAGCACCGATCTTCTTGGCCAGCTTTGCTATATCTGGCCACAGTAGGTCTGCTACTTTGTCCTCCGGGATGAATAGCATTTGGCTTTCACATAACACTCTCGCACCATCTCTTACAGGCAGTGTTAGCTACTCGGCCTCCGGGGCGTCTTCAATCTCGTCATAGTTCTTGGCAACATCAAAGGCACCGTTATATACCCAGAAGGTGGCCTTGTGAATATCTGCCAGCTGAAGCTCCATGGCAGAAATAGCAGCTGCCATCTTCTCTATCTCCGCGCTGTCTGCCTCCTGGTTCTTCCTCATATTATCCAGAACTGTACCGATGGTATCCACCCGATTCAGGAGATCTTTCATAAGCCCCTTATCGTCGCTGGCCTTTGAATCCTCCTCTGTAGCCTTCTTTGGTCTGCCCGGAGATCTCCTCTCTTCAGCTACACCATCAGCTGCCCCCTTTTCCTCATCGGACAGAGGCTCGGGAGGAGCAGCTTTCTTTCCCCTCACACTTTTCTTTGCTCTACCACTGCTCTCCCCTGAATCTCCCTGAGAGTCCAGAACAAACTTGACCAACTCTTCCTTTGGGGCTGTAGCAGAAGCTACGACCTCCATACCGGCTGCTATGGCTTGCTTACGTAGCTGAATACGGGGCATCTCGATAAGCTCGGCTTCAGTAATCAAAGCTACCTCCTGCTCTTGAACAGATGCTCTCTGTTCTCTGTGTAACACACCAACATCTTCATATCACTGCATTGATAACACATTCCGGTACAACCGGCTGGTAGCTGATACTTTATACTATCCCAATAGAGCTGTATGAAAGCTATCAGCTTGTCTCTTAGTCTGTCCAGCGGTGGTATAACAGGCTTTATCCGTCTCCCCTCAGTTATCTGAACCAGGTCTGTTTTGCTAAGGCCTCGAAAAGCAGGCTCACCTATGTGGGAGCATATAGCTAAAAGCTCTCCCTTATTCAAATCTTCCAGCTGTATATCATCTTTGCGGACGAATGAGTATGCTAAAGTACATCTCTCTTCGGCCTTATTGGTCCTTTTCTTTCTTATAGTCGCCAATCCACTTCCTCCAACTTCCCATAATGAGCTTCTACATAAGGGCTTTCTCCTTCTCTAAGCTGAACTTTAATCAGGTTCAGTTCAAATGTGTTGCTGTCGTCTATGCCTGTAACTTCCTTTATTGCATTCTCAAGCAGGATGACTCTGTTAGATAGGTCAATAATTCTGAATCTATGTTTTGCCTTACCTGGATATCCTTTGGTTATTGCATCAAGATGAAACACCAAGGTCAGAAAGTAGGCGCTCTCTGGATCAACATATTTCAATGTGTGAACACATTTTGCCAGCACAGCTTTTATTACGGATCTCTTATACCGTTTTGCTGCAGGGGTCAGAAACAGTCCAGGCTTCCCTAGACCTCTTCGCCTGTGTGTTTTGTTACTGCTTGGAGGTAGTGGAAGAGCTATAGAGAATATCATCATCTGTGATATCTCCCACCTCTCATATTCCCTACATTTACAGACCTACCAATGTTTTTGTTATCCGTGTCCACTCTGTTCAGTTGCCTGGAAAGAGCTTTTACATCATCATCAAAAATTTCTCTGAGCCTCGTATGGAGTCCATGCAGAGTATCCCAATACACCTCCTCCTGCCTTGTCTGCTGATAGAGACTATCAAGAGTGGTTACATCTTCCCGTACTTCCTTATTGGGGCCATTTGATCTTTTTCTGATTGCGGCCCGAACCAGGGCTGTCTTCTCCTTACATATGCCTAGATATGCTTTACTATATGCCTCTCTGCCAGAGATATATCGGAAGAATTCTTGAAAGTCAGCATGAATCTCCCACATCTCCCGGTCACTCAACCGCATTATGCTGGCTGGCCATTGTGGCATTATTGCTGGTTGATCTGGGAGAGCCACCCCCTCCTTCCCCAGATCGTCCCATAAGTCGTCTAGCAGCTTGTCATATTTTGCCAGCTCTCTATCGAGATCTACCTCAGTATCTATTTTTGACATGCTTAACCTGCGTTGGGATCGCAGCACCAAGAGTATCTACACTCCTTGCAGGTGTATCCCAGCTCTTTGGGAGGAGGATTTCCTTTCTCAACGCACCGTTCAATTCTTTCCAGCTTGTCTGTCACCTTCCCCCATATTCTTTTATCAAATGTTTCTGTGAACAGACGCATTTCCCCAAGACTCTTCTCGTAGTAAAGGAACCACAGCATAGGTGCATCAAGCATGTAGGCATAGCAATGTGCTTGCATCAGGTGCTCTGACTTTGGTTTTGCCAAGCCCTTGAAGCCTTTAGGTGATATAGATTTTATCTCCAGCAATCTTCTATCGTATGGAAGATCCAGAAGACCATCAGCACTTCCTATGAGGTGTAGCTCATCATCCCTGCAGAATACCTCTGTACGGAAGCAATCATCTCCCAGAGCCTTGGTGATATAATCCTGTAGTACTCCGTGTATTGCAGTTCCTATATCAAAGATGATTCTGGTTCCGGGAAATAAGCACTCGTTCTGCACCTCTCCGGATCTCTGATAGTACATAGCTCTACCGCAGTATGGTATAGAGGAGGGGGAGAAGTATCCCGTACTTCTACGAGCATCCTTCTTGTTGATAGCATCCAAATATATGTTTATTTCCTCTACCAGCTGTATTTCTTCAATTACTTCTTGTACCTGGGATCTGGTAAGAGCTTTCAGGTTGTCTATGTTCCGGAGAGGTAGGTCTTTATCCATTACAAATCCTATTCATCTAGAGGATCAACCGAGAAGCCACTCGTCGAAGCCATTTGGTTATATTTACTGTTTTCCCAAATACCGAAAGCAATCTCGGCTTCGGGGTGACACCCGCTTTCTGTAGCACATCTAAGCGCTTGTATGTAGTCCCTTTCCAGTACCCGAACTACTTCTTTGGCGGAGCAGAGAGCGTTTAATTTATCTTCCAGAAGACATTTCATGTCTTTTTTACCTATACATTTGTATGCTTCTTTGTTCATATAATCTTACTTCTTGTTCTTGATGTGTTCCACGAACTCCAACCAGTCCTCATAGCTTATAACAGCTAGCCTGATCTTGTGTTTACTGAAGTTAATGGTGAATGAAGGAATCTCAGAGGTCTTCAGTGCCTGCTCCTCAATCTCCAACCAATCTTCCACCTTTATGGGGTAGGACTTCTTGGATGTCTCTTTATCCTGCACCCTGACAACCCCATGCAGTCGGACGTCACCTTTGTATCCCCAAGGTGCTCCGGATCCCGGTTGAGGCTTTCCAGCTCCGATATCCTTGGCGACCTTTATCTCACTTCCCCTTTTCATCGGTACCGAACCCTGAGACCTGCCTGCTTCATGCAGGTCTCAATAAGAGTGCTTATTCTACCCTCTTGCTCAGGACCCTCATCGTAGTAAGCCTCTAGATCCTCCTTACTTATTCCATTTTCTTTATCGGGAACATAAATCAACTTTCCTCTGCTGGTAATGAGTTTCATTGTTTTAGCAGTTGCTATAACATCAGCTCTCCAGTTGGCACCATCGGAGAAAAGATATTCAAACTCCCCCTCTATCCCCTCATGTGTCCCTAGCTTACCCTTCTGGATATTCCAGGCGACAATCTTACCTGCAGCCCTTCCACTTACATTTATCTTCTTTGTGCTCCGCAGATGGATGTCGATCGCTTTTGCGTGTCCCAAAGCATAGCCACCACCCACCCTGGTCTTGGGAGCCATCCTGGCCAGAAATGGATTCATACCGGTTGTTATATTAGCTCTCTGTTGATTATTTAGAACCATAGTTGTCTGGTTCATACCGCCGTCCTCGGTAGGCATGCTCAGCTGGGTAAATGCCTCGGAGAGGAAGTCCGTCATCAGTCCGGCATTGGCGGCAACCTTCTTATTCTCATCCAGATGTCTCCTCTCTCCCTCCTCCTTGAGCCGTGCACCCTTTCCAGAGAAAGCCCCCAGCCCATCTATGAGAATAAGCTGAAAGACTCCAGAGCTGAGAAGCTCAAGTACTGCTTCCAACTTTGCTTCTGCGGGAACATCTGATCCTTGCTCCCCGACATCTATGATGAAGAACTCCCCTATCTGTTCCTGAACCTCTTTCAGCTCATCAGGGGTTGGCTTTCTACCCAGATCCTGTATATAGTCATCAAGTTCTGGTTGACTGAGTGCTACTCTCACGCCACAGTGCCAACCAAAGGCCTTGTCATACCCGTACTCGAAGCTGGTGTAGGCTATAGCTGCAGCTGCTCCATAGTGCTTTTGACATTCACGTATGAGGCAGTTCATGAGGTAGTTTTTCCCTACCCCTTCCGGACCATATATCTGGCAGATAGATCCGGCAGGAAGACCACCACCAACAGCAAGATCCAGAGATAGTATACCAAAGGGTCTGCGTATATTGTACTGGTAGGTTCTATCACTGGCTTTTCTTACTATAGCTTTACCCTTCAGAGCTTTATTGACTCGGGCTACGAGGGTATCTACAGAAGTACCCTTCTGAGCTTCCGGCTCTATATCTACCAGCTTTTTCTCGCTGACAGGCGCATCTGCCTGCTCCTCTACACCATCTCCAACATCTTCAGGAGAAGGCTCTATTACCTTCTCGGCTTTCTTCTTGCCCCGAGCCATTACTTCTTCTCGAAGGGCTTTGTGCCATCCTTCTCTGTCCAAGGAACGTTTATTTTGGAATTTTTCTCACCTGCAGTCTTATTCTTCTCCTCCTTATTTTTCTCTTTCTCAACTTCTACAGCATATTTAGTCATGCCTTCATCATTATCAGCCATGAGATCTCCTACTTGGCCTCTTGCCAGTTTCTTCCACCACCAATATCTGTGTTTAGGTTCACCTGCAGTAAATCAGGACAAACCCCTAGCATACAGTCCTTGATTATGCTGGACGCTCTTTTCACGCTTGTTGGTGGACACTCGAACACCAGCTCATCATGAACCTGCAAAAGTAGGTGGCAGTTCAGCTCTCTCAGCTCTCTATCCCTTGCACATTCAAGCATTGCCAGCTTTACAATCTCAGCAGCAAATCCCTGAACAGTGAAGTTGAACGCCTGTCTCAATGCCTCAAATCTCTCACGCTTTGCGCCAATACTATAGTTACTGGCATTCTCCAGACGTCTTCTTCTGCCCATGGTGGTAATGGCTACATTTGATTCTTCTGCAATCCTTCCAACATCTTCAATATGCTGCTTCAGCGTTGGAAAGGCCCGGAAATATTGGTTCTGCAGCCTCTTTGCTTCCTCAAAGGATATTTCCAGCTGCTCTGAGAGCTTCTTGGGTCCCTCTCCATAGAGTATACCAAAGCCGATTGTCTTGCATTGCTGCCTCAGCAAGCAGCACCTTTTCTCATCTGCGGTAAGAGCCAGTCCCTGATCCTTTTTCTTCTTGGCAGCCTTTACCTTCTCATATGGGACACCAAACATGAGAGATACGCTGTTACAGTGCAGATCCATGCCATTGTGTATGGCTTTGAGCATGTTGGCGTCTCCGCTGTCAGAAGCTGCCAACATCATCTCGACCTGAGAATAGTCCCCGAGAAGTAATACCCAATCGTCTTCCAACCGCTCGCCAACCTCCGGAATGAAGGCCTTTCTCAATCCGTATGGATCATTTTCCGGTCTAGGTAGATTCTGAAGGTTGGGATCTTTAGAGGAAAGTCTCCCAGTACGTGCAACATGTTGAGTAAAGGTACTGTGTATCCTACCAGTTCTTGGATCTATTCTATCAATCATCCCGTTGATATAGGTACCGAGGAGCTTGTTGTGTTGCCGGTACTCAAGCACCAGCCTGGATGCTTCCCCTACTTTATCCTTTCTTGTAGCCCACCCTGACAGTACCTCTTCATCTGTGGCTCCCTGCTGATTACCACTCTTCCCACCTTTGGTCTTTTTCTTGATGGGCATACCAAACTGCTCATAGAAAAGATCTCTCATCTGTGGGACAGAGGCTGGATTTATATATCTGCCCGCTACCTTGGCCAGTCCCTCCAAGGCATCATTCATGAGCTTCTCAGCTACCTTCCTTTGGGGAATCAGGTAGCCCTTATTTATCATGACACCCCGTCTCTCCATGTTGAAAATCACATCGTGAAGAGGACACTCCAGTGTTTTATAGTAATCCCACATGGTACCGAAGTATGTTTCCTCTTCCTGCATTCTATCTTTTATATGGAGAAATGCCTGCAGGTGTAGCCAGGCATCAAAGCTGGCATAGTCCACCATGTCCTCAAATAGGGAATGTCCTGGGATGATCTCATGTATTGGTACTTTCCCAAACCTCTCCTTGAAGGAAAACAACTTACCTCCTGGAATCTCCAGGAGGTTAACCGTTATGTAATCCAGAGAGTGTGGACTGGTATCATCTATCAAGGTATGCATGGTCATGGTGTCATAGCGGTTAGCCACAATTCTATCACTGGCGTATGCGATACCGGCGTTGGCCATCATATGTGCATCGAAGTTTGCATTGTGATCCGCAAACTCTACCTTTCTGTCCTCCAGGAAATCCTTGAATAGGTGTAACAGACTCCGGGGAATACAGTAACGCTCCTCCTCATTGGCCAGGCTCCAGTAAGCAATCTGAGCCTGCATTCTATTCAAGCCATCCGTTTCTGTGTCCAGACCAACTACTTTCCAGCCGGGTAAACGAAGAAGCAGTCGGATAGCTTGGTCTTCATCACCAATGTATACAGCCCTCGGTATACCAAGCTTGAATGCCATCACATCTCCGGAAAAGTGGGGGGGAGATAATCCTCCCCCCCACTGTCTATAGTACTAATTCACTCCATTTCCGGCTTGAGATCAACATCTTGGAGTGCTTCGGCTACCCACGGAGTGTTTATAAGCTCTTGGGTGAATGTTTTACGTAGAGAGAAAACATTCTCAAGACCCTCCTGCCATATTTCCTCACTGAAATGTGGGCTAACCGAGTTATAGATCAGATCCTCCAGCACGTGAGGGTCGAGAGCATCCAGCTCCCAGGCGTCGCTGAGACCGGTCTTCTCCTGATAATTAGCAAAGCGACTGCTAGTAACCTTGGCGGGAAAAGGAGGTGGGTTGAACTCCTCTATCTGCTCTATAGTGAGAGCCACTCGCTCAATCTCTGGTCGAGGAGCACCACTCATCCATATTAACTCTTCGGCCTCAGCCTGATCATCAATGCTGCCTTTGCGGGAATCCGGATTAGCCTCATTTTCGCTATCAATCTCAATGCGATCAAGAATAGCCGCAGCCTGCCGCGCTAACGCTTCAGGAATTTCCAGCCCATCCGGATCGTGGTCGCCGAAATAAATGATGATGAAGCGATCAAAGAAAGCATCTCGATGCCTTGTCGCTTCTCTATACTGTTTTACCATCTGATATACCGTCGAGACTGATGGGTAGCCCCGACAGACCAACCACGGAACCCCAAGCTGCTTACAAGGACCCTCAAAGACTCCAGCCAGAGCCTCTTTCTCAACAGCAACAAGCACATACTCGGCTTGATTGTTCCATCGGGATTGCCTAATACAGCTTATAGGTATATATTTCACCCATGTCTTGGTTGTACGCATCGCCGCATTTATGCTAGTATAGGTTTCAGTTATATCACCTTTCCGCGATTCCCTGGTGCGGTCCATAAGCCACTCCAGCGGAAACTGTCCCCCAAGTCGAGTATCAACCAGTAGCCTACCCAGCTTGTTATACGCTTTGGTATCGTTCGGTAGTACTCCGCCTGCCACAAGGCGGTAGTAAAGCTGTCTCAGCGTCAGGTTACCATTATATCCTGAAGCAATGGTGAGAGAGCTTTGAAGAAGGTTACGACTATCATCCCTCATTATAATTCCCTCAATCGTAGGAAACCGCCCTCTCCTCCCTTCTGCCACCTCTTCCCCTACGCTTCCCGATGTCATCAGGGATGGGGAGGTTCAGAATCTCAGACTGCTTGTCGAGAGGCATATCGAACATGGCCTCAAAATCATATGGTTCAGATAGATCAGAGATTCTATCATCAGCTTCTGCTACCTCAGAGCCGGTGATCTGAAGAGAGATAAAGGTCCTTCCATCTCTCCTATGTCTCTCTACACCCTTGACCTCCAGGTTTACACAGAAGATATTGACAGGTTTTGGGTTATCACAGCAGGCAATCCAGTTACCCTTGGCATCTTCCTCTACACACTCCAGGATGGCCTGGGGGAGATCGGTATGTCCGCACTTGGGACACCTCTGCTCCTGATCCCCAAACTCGATAACCTCCTGGTTGTTCAGAGGACATTCGGAAGCATTCAAAATCTCCCCCAGACACTTCTTGCACTCGTAGCTAAGTACAAAAATGTCTCCTATCCCACACTGGCACTTCTGAGACAGCTCCAGGTCATAGGCCATCAGGATGGTGTGATCCTCTTCGGAGAGGGTCCAGTGAATCTTCTTACCGAACACCTTCTCTACACCATCCTTACAATACTTACAGCGTCTACCTTCGCACTCTATCTTGACCTTGTACTTCTCGCCCGTATCCTTGTTAACTTCCTCCACCAGATGGTAGTCGGCCAGGTGAACAGCATTATACACGTACCTCATGGACGGCCGGGTAAATCTGTCTTTACTTTTCCCCTTCCCTTTGGCGTTCTCTAGCTGGTGACACATTATGCACTCTTCACCCTGACAATCACGTACTCTATTATCCACCACATCGAAGTGGGTGAATTTTACAAAGTAAGGTCTGGTGCTACCATCCCATGCCTTGTACTCTCCAGGGATCAGTCTGATGTTGGTTGGGGATTTAGGAAGCTTGAAGTAGTTATACCTTCCCCTTCCCCTATTCTGATCCTTCCTTCTCCTGCTGACATCTCTCCTGACAGTTGCACGATAAGCACTATGATTATAGGACATTATTTCTCCTCCAGGTTCTCAGATCCGAAGCTCCCTCAATACAGCTTCTCACCATTTGTGAGTCCATATCATCTGGTTGATTACACTTTTCTGGGTACGTACAAATTTTTACTTTCTGTAACCCTCTCAATATACCAGCAGTTCTCAGTGTTCCCTCCTTTCCCGCCCCATCATTATCCAAAAATAGTATTATGTTGCTTCCTATTCTCTGTATCAAAGCCTGCTGTGTTCTTGTCATATATGATCCGAATAGGGCAAGTACATTATAGAATCCTGCTTGCCATACCCACATGGCCTGCTTGAAGCCTTCTACAACTATCACCTCACCCAGCCCGACCTTCCATGCTATGGGGTAAAGATGATGGAGATTCCATAGATGCTGACGACCACCGATCTTATAGCCAGGAACAGCCTCCTGAAACTCCTCCTGATATGGCTTATACTTCAGGCCTAATATTTCTTTTTCCTCATCAGACAGCCTTCCGTATATCCCTACCAAAGTCCCCCATACGTTTCTAATTGGGTAGGTGATTCTATCTCTCTCCAAATCATACCCTACCTCAAAATACTTCAGTGTCTCTTTTTTGAATCCTTTTATAAGAAGCTCCAATGGACACCTATCAAACTCAACTAACACAAGCTCTGGTATTTCAAAACCCTTAAATAGATCAGTGTCCCTGAATATGCTTTTTGGGGTTACTCTTTTGGGGAATCTTCCAACTACCCTGTCTGCTTCCAGCTGCGGTACACCCAGCTCTCTTAGCAGTGTCTTCAACGACCACCCCTTATGACAGGTGTGGCAGAAGGACACTCCTTGTTCCATATTCAACGAGAAGCTGGGGCGTCTCTCCTGTCCTCCCTTGTGAAATGGACATGGAGAGACAAACTCTTCACCTATCTGTTTTCCCTTCGGTAGATATGTTTTGAGGAGAGCTATGAGCTGACCGGTAATCATTCCTGATCCAGATCTCTTGGCATATTGGCTAAAGCCTCGCTCTTTCTGCTTCTACCTCCAGACCGAGATCCGGGAGATACCAGCCTGACTTCCTCTTCCTTATCCTCCCAGAGAATTTCCTCTGACAGAAATGTGAAATCACCTCCCGGCTTACCATTGATGGTAAATCCTTCGAAGGCAAATTCCCTGGCTCCGGGAATAACAAGACTCAGCTTCGGCTCCTTCTTTGTACCCCTCTTCAGTATCCTACAAAGCATGTCCGCTTCCTGTGCAAGAGCATCACCTAGTGCTATCTCACTGAGGTTCTTGCCCATAGTTTTTTCCCCTTCCCTGTTTGCCTGCCAGGTACAGATTAGTGGAACATTCAGATCTGCCGCCAAGCCCTTCAAAGATCTTGCAAGATCTGTAATGTCTCTCCACTTGGATGATGCCTGCATGTGGTAGGGGCTATCTGCTACTATCAGCTGTGGTTGAAATTCCTCAGCCTTTGCTCTCAGCTCTGCAATAGATCCCTGTGCATTATCATTGTCGGAGAATGAGCCTTTGGTTATTTTCAGCTTTTGGCCACCCTGTATTAGATATTCATCCTGCAGCATCTCCAGGCAATCAAACAGCCTGGTTTTTTCTTTAGCAGTCAGGGTGCCCTGTCTGAATGATGAGTAATCTATTCCCCCAACAATCATGGCGATACGTCTTCGCATCTGCTCCGGGGTCATCTCTCTGCACCAGACCATCACACGCAGACCAAAGTTTACATATAGATTTGTGGCTATATATAACATTAGCCAGGTTTTCATAGATTTTGGCCTTGCATACAGTATATATAAACCACCGTTTTCCAGTCCCTGCGTTTCGTCATTCATCAGCTGCCAAGGCCACGGAAGACCAAGAAGACCTTTGGATTCCTCTAGTACCTCCACCTCCTTCTTTATCTCCCTGAAGGCAGTCTTTCCAAAATCAATGTCATCCTCCGGAGACACTAGCCGGGTAAACTCCTTGGTCTCCTGTAATAGATAGTTTAGAGCGTTTTCTGGATCATCTTCCCTTTCCGCCAGATCATACAGCCTGTCCGATATCGTAAACAACCTTCTCCTGACATAGTTTTGTTTTACAAGATCGCAAAGCTCAGCAATGGTAGCTTCCTGCTCCGGTAGCTGGATCGTAGGGAATCTCTCCTCGATCCAGCGGAGAGGAGGAACCTCTCCCCAATGCTTCTTCTTGTGCCAGTATTTACTAATGCTGTCGAACATGGCTGCTGCTTCATCTGATATGAAACTGGAGGAGTCAATCCTGAAAATTCTTTCTGGGGTATCTAGATCTTCCTCTGAAAGAATGGCGCTGATAAGCTGTAGTTCCCAATTTGAGGCCATTCATCTCTCCACGTCTGTCTCTAATACAACACGCTATCCTCTCGAAAATTGGTAGTCAATAGATGATTTCCTGTTCAGAATCACCCAGTTAGTATTAACTATCTAGTTTACAAGAAGAAATCTTCCGGCGAGAAGCTCCAGCTCATATCTGTGGTCAGGATCGGTGATATCTCTGGCAGCTCTGGTAATTGCCTGTACCATACCGAACCTGCTGAATTCCTCCTCCTCCTCCCAGGCCAGCTGGGCTTTCTCTATGAGCTTCCCACTCTGCTTCCCCCTCCTCAGAACCTCTTCCAGGTCAAACTGCGGATCGGCTATATGCTCATTCTTACCCCGGATTAGAGCGCCCAGTACCCTCTCATGTCTGCCCTTCAGCTTACCAAATCCCTCTCTGATCAGGTCGTCTATATCAGAGTTCTCAATGTTTCTGTGCTGCCTATATAGAAGCCTCTCATTATCAACCATGGCCATCAGACCATTCATACAGATGATCCGGAACCAGAAATCATCCAGAGTCAGAGATGCAGCACCGAACTCGGAATTTCTCATATGAAATCCGGCTAGGTGATTATCTGTCTCATTGTCTTGTCCTAGATCCCTCTCCTCCCCGGTTATGAATGTGTAATGGGATGTTCTATCATTTCCCCACCCCCATCCCCACCTCCCACCGATAGATCTTATAGGAGAGTCCAGAACCATCATTTCATCCATCTGAGTTCCGAAGGAGATGGCCAATCTTTCAAAGATCCTTACATCATCGATGGGTACGTATGTTGGGCTGAGAAAGGCTTCCAGAACACCATCTGATTTGGCACTGGCAGTTTCATGATGGCTGGCTCGAATCATTCTACCCATATTGGGAATACGATTGAATCTTCTACTCAGCTCCTCCTGTGCTTCCTTGGCAGTTACTACGGGATTCTCCTGGTACAGGCCGAACCACTTCTTCCACTTTATTCCGAGAGATTGTCCAATTTGATTCAAAGCCCAGTCTGTAGGTTCCAAGATACCAAAACCCGGAACATGTATATGCATGTTTTCCGTTATTGTTGTTTCATTGAGATCTACTATCTTATCTGGAAATTTCCTATCATGTCTCTCATGTACCATCTCACGGATATCATCAAAACTCTTCAGGTTCCCGCTGCTCTGTAGGTCTTGTAGGGATAGTGGCATGTATTACTTCCTCATTACCTTCAAATAGTCCGCTGTCGTTGATAAAGTGATTCTCCAAGGCTTCTACCAGATCATTCAACCTATTTTTGATGTCCTCTGGCCAGGCGTTATAGTATTTTGGGGATATAAAATCTATCTTTCCGCAGGTCTCAAATCCCTCTCTTCCTTCCATTATATACGCAAAGGATGAAGTAAGCATGGGCCCTTCGGGATGATCCTTCCCCCTGAAGTTGCCCTCCATCAATATAGCCCCAGAGATTTTGCACCTTGCACTCTTCATGATTTGAAGCTGTCAATGAAGCTATTAGCTTCACCAAACTCATCAGAAGCCCAGCTGCTGGCCAACTCCTGCGCCAGCTTTCCTGCCTTCAATATGGTAGCCTCATCTTGGTTACATGACAGCTCACAGATGGCTCCGACATCTGCCTTTACCCAGAAGTTACGTCCTATCTCTTTGGACATCCCCAGTGTTACCATACGGTGTACCTTTGCTTTCCCATCCCCAACTAGATTGGTATATTCATCTTTAGCTTTTTTCGGCATTTCCCTCTCCGTATCTGTATTCATCAGCAGCTCCCCCCTTTTTCTAACAGCTGCCCAGGATTGCTTTTTCATAGGTCTACTATCTTGGGTCCATGAATGCGAGGAGTATCCTCCTCCTCGGAGAAGCAGCCCCTAATCATCTCTGCCTTCTCTTTATCAATATCTCCGGAAGCAATAGCTGATTCTAAAGCCTTTACATCAACCTTGGTTACAACACCTGGAAGTATGAAGGCTTCTGGTACTTTTTTCCTAAGCTCGGAGATATCTACCTCCCTTCTCACTGCTCTAGTCACTCTGAACATCCCATAGTTGAAGCTCTTACCCTCAAACGGGGTCTGACGTATAACCCCCCTGAGCTTTTCTATCACCTGGTTCCTTCTCTCATGTAATTTGTACCAATCCATGAATTCCTGAGAGGCCCTTTCCTCTACTTCGATCATTGTATCATTGATCTTCCCCAACTCTTTTTGAAGTTCGTCAATCTCTTTAGTGGACATTATCACCCCTATAAGCAGCCTTGGCTGTCTCCACTATTGTCTTTGCCATCTCCAGGTCATTGTGCATCTTCTCCCAGATCCCTCCAGGCCTCCTATCAGCATTTCTCATCAAATATGCTGGATGTAGACACAACATGACCGGAATCTGATAATTCCCCGTCAGTCCGGGAAAGGTTATATCAAGCACGCTCCCTCTCTCCGTAGTGATTGTTACATCCCTATCCATCAGGAATCTTGCAGCAACGCCCCCCAGGGCGATTATCAGCATGGGGTCCACAGAGTAGATCTGGGCCGCTAACCTGGGCCAGCAAGCTTTTACCTCAATATCGCTGGGGTTTCGGTTGTCTGGTGGCCTGCACTGTACCAGATTTGTCATGTATATGTTGTTTCTCTTCTCTCTTATGGTTACACCCTGCAACGTCCCAGCCTGTAGGGCGTCAAGCTCCCTGTCTGTGAAGGCCTCTCTTAGTAGTTTGGTGTTGTGGAGAAACAGAGTGAGTACGTCTCCGGACTCTCCAATAAAGGGAACCTCGGTAGAATCCTCCCACTCTCCAGGGGCTTCACCTATGATCATTATGTCTGCATTGGAGTTTCCTTCCCCAAACACCATATTCTTGGCCCCTGCACGCAGACCACAACGCCTACAATCTCCCCACGCACTTCTTATCTCTTTAGGTGTCCTGTACATCAGATCTTTACCGTACTGAAATCATAACCAAACTTCCTCAGATGTCCTCTCAGCTGGTTATATAGTCCCCTGGATGGTGGTATACGGATATCCTCAAATAAAACAACCATGGGTTCCTTTTTATCGCCAAACCTTCTTTGTGATCTCCCTATTCCTTGTTGGAAGGTTCTCCATACCTGGTATGGTGTGAAGAACATGATAGTATCCAGAGCTGGATCATCCATTGCCTCTTCAGCACAGCCGGGGGTGGCAAATACTGCTCTGCACTCCCTCAGTATCCTTAGCCTGTCTCCCGCTTTGATGCCTCCGTGAATTACCCCACTCTCTTCTATAACCTTATGGAGTAGCTCTGTGTGTTCCCTGCTGTGGGTAAACCCCAAGATCTTTCTCCCATTGAATAGGGCTCTACTTATGTGTTCAACCAGAAAACTGTTTCTATCCTCCATTCTGCCCAGGTAAGCATAGAATTTGCCTATATTGAACTCTCCTCTGATGTCTAAAATATTTGGGTCTGTCATGGAGCAATAGAATGGAGTCTGTTGGAAGTATATCTTTGCCGGTAGTTCCTGGCTGAGATCAGAGAAAATGACAGGACCTACATGATAGAGGAAAATATCCTCAAGGCCATCTTCCCTATGTAGGGTTGCAGTCAGTCCTATTCTTATTCCATGAAATAAAGGAAGCACTTTAGAAAAAACTCTGGCAGAGGTATGATGAACTTCATCGAAGATAATTGTTTTCCATCTCCTCAGGAACTCATCGGGCCACTGCTCTGCCCTCTTTGAGAGTGTTTGTATGGTAGCTATCACCAGAGGCTTCTTCCAATCGAATATGGATCCTTTTACAAGGCCAATCTCATCCTTACCCAATCCCAGGAACTTGTTTGCCTCTTCCATCCATTGCTTACCCGTTCCTGTGTTATTTATGACGACAAGTGTGGGACCTCTCTGCTGTGCTGCCTTCTTTAGAGCCAATCCTGTTTTACCACCCCCGCAAGCTATATTAACTACACCACAACCTGCTTTTGATAAAACTTTCCAGGCATCTTCCTGTACCTGGCTTCTAGGTAAGAAACGGTCTTGAAAATGTACTACATCATATTCTCTCTGCCTTACATCAAAAATAGGACAATGGAAATTTTGTAGGTTTTCGGGACTGAACAGCTCTCTGGGGGTGATTATATGCTTATCTGTTTCCTTCCAGACACATATCCTGTCATCACCTACATCAAAGGTCAGGCTTGCTTTTATTGATTCTACTGGTACCTTACTTTTTGGGAGCCATAGTTCAGTTCCCCAGTAAATAGCGCCTGTGTCCTTTTCTACAAACCTCAACTTCTGTCCCAGCTTTCCACACATTTTTTTACTATCTCGTCTATCTGTTTATACAGACCTAAGCTATTTAACTGATCCCCATTACGTATAGCATCTATGATGTCCGCAGATATCTTCGACACCAGCTTATTCAGTTTCATATCACCTATGTCTTTTTTGAGATCATTATAATCCCTTATTATCGAGGATCTTTTTACTCTCTCTTTACACACCAATCCGTATAGGTGCCGAGCTTCAGGGGGGCTTATACCATATATCCGGACCAGCCCTCTTAGGACAATATTCTTAGGTATGAGCCTTCCATCTTCTATCTTTCTGAGTGCCTCCCTGGATATACCTACCTTGGCTGCTGTATCCCTTCCAGAAAGGTTATTTTTTTCACGCTCTCTTTTTAGTATATCCCAAGGTAGCACTTTCACATTCTCTCAACAAAAATAAGCCCATCAGAGTTGATCTTATCAATCAATCCTCGGTGGGTCTTTGTCCACTTAGTCTCTCCAATTTCTCGCCATTCGATAAACTCACCCAGTTGAATTCTTCCCCTGATGTGGAGTATCTTGCTTGCAGCTAAGGTTCCCACTTTGGCTCTGATCCATTTCATTTTTTCTTTACCTCAGCATCTATATCTATAGTCTTTCTGCCACTAAGAAGTTTTCTGTCTGGCGGAAATCGATAGTATCGAAAGAACATATGAGTCTCGTGGCCCATGGCGCTGAGGGCAGAGGATAGAGAATTCCACCACAGCCTGGAGTACCAGGCTTCTCCCTCATATGGTATGATCTCATCAATTTTCAGAAGAGGAGCTAGCTTATCTTCTGCAACATAAGAAGATGTTTTCTCCTCTTTCTGCCTTCCATAATAGTAGGGCGTAGTGGGTACTCTTCTGGCCTCCTTCAGGAATACCTCCTTTTCCCACACCTCGTAGCAATCCTCCCTAAATGGACACTCCTTTCTACACTCAGCATCCTCTGAATCATACTTTTCACCAAAGCACCTGGGCTTCCTCAGAAACTTATCAGTGTATGAATTTCCCACAAAAAAACTCCTGTATAGGTGTTATATCACTACAGCTTTCTTATACCAATTTGTCTGCAATTCTTCTACTTGTTGACATTGATTGGTGTGGCATCATATCATCCAAACCAAAGGCAACTGATTGGTTGCGGAGAGTGGGAACCTATGCTTGACTTTTATGACGATCTATCTGGATCTCTCCTAAGACGCCTTCTCCCTGATATGAGTAGGATACCTATATTTATCAAGCAGGCTTCAACAGATGTAGCCAATGCTGAGGATGAGAGCTTTGCCCTACTCCTCTCTTCCGGAGGGGAGAAGAAGAGAAAGTTTGCTTGCGTCGATCCTGGAAATACAGCGCTGTCTGTTCTATATTTCATGGAGACGAAAGATGACCTCCCGGAGGATATAAGAAAGTCTGCTGCCCATAATCTGGTTGTTGCTTGTAGAAGGCATAATCTTGACGTTCCACCAGTGCTGGAGAAGCAGGCGGGTCTTACATCCGGAGAGAGGGCCCTGTACAAAATGAACCTCTTTGTCACAGACATCAGGGAGTCGGAAGAGACGGTACCTGTGGTGTTCAAAACAGCTTCCGGTCTCCCTCTCGACACCATTAAGGAGGCGCATAGCGCCATCAGAAAATTCAGGGAGGATTTTCTGCAAATGCATCCCCAGGATAGGAGAGCAGAGGCTCTATCCATAGAGAAGCGAGCCTCTGCCTTCGGTCTTCCTATCCCTTCAGAGATGGCTGCATATACTGGAGACTCCTACTCTAATTCTCTTTGGGGCCATATCAAGAGTAGGGTGGACATTCTGGAAGATGAATCCTGGAAGGGCGCTTATGGTGATCTCTTCAAGATGGCATCACAGATGCAGCCGGATGTTTTTGCAGAAGTCTTGGCAGAGATGGATACAAGGTCTGGTATCTCAGCATATTGGGATAGCTATATCTTGGATCCCTTCACCACTACTCTCAGTAAAAAAGCATCTGAGGGTCTGACAGAGTACGAGTACTCAGATGGCATGGATAAGGTGACAGGTACTGATCTCCAGAGATTGGCTCGAAATGGCAGAGACCTTCTTCAGCGTCAGTTTGGAGAGGATATCGCTAAGGGTTTTTGCGGGAATCCGGTGGCGATATTCCAGTCTTTGCCTCAACCACAAAGAAAGATTCTGATGCGGATGGCTCAGGACAATAACTTTCCAGGAGAGGGAAACCATGGGTGACAGCGTACTTTTTGGACAGAAGCGCCCTGATCGTCCGCACATTCTGCGTGGTACAGGTGGTATCGGAGCAGAGATCGCAGATCTCCGTGATGATGTTGATGAGGCCTTTGTTTCTCTTGAAGCCGGTACCAACAGACCGTTCATCACCCAGCTGGCTGGGGTGGCGGACAAGGATTCTGGATTCAACTATGGTATCGCCAACGATGCAGATACTACTCTCGCTCTTGTTGGGGTAAATTTCAACGTCGGTATTGGTAGAGATAGTGTCCTGATCGGAGATGTAGCAGGCATCAACTCCGGAATTCGGGTCGTAGCCTTAGTTCCCGGAGACCCGAAGATTGATGTTGCCTTCTTTGACGATGTCACTGCCGGCGCAGAGACCTGTACCTATACTTTGGGATCTGATGGCCGTCACAAGATTCATATTGTCTATGATTCTACCGGAGGTGGTTTGGGTGCAGGCAGCCGCCCGACAGACATAAGAGCTGCTGTGCTTGCTGAGGCCACAGCCTTGGGTCTTATCGCTGTAGTGGCTTACACAGGAGGGACTGGTGCTGGGGTAATTACTGCAGGTGAGATTTCCACCCTGGGGGCTACTGCTTCCTCGGCTACCTCCGCTTATGTGCGTCTTGGGCAGCTCACCACAACCACCCTTCCCGGCGCTGATAGCGTTGTTGTTACCTATGGTTTGCTGAGTAGAGCAGCCAAAACTACCAGCTTTAGCTTTGCCGGTATTTCCACCGCTGCTAGGTTTACTCACTCCGCAGCACAGTATCCTATCAGCCAGGTTGCCGCTGTACAGCTTCCTTCTGATACCTACCTCAGGGTTCTGGTAGATGGGGATCATGCTGCATTTACTGCCACTCTGACTGCCCAGTATCTGTATCCATTTACCCTGTCTCTTGACGGATACCGTAGCAATGAGATGGCTGTTCGTTATGTTGACACTGTGGGAACGTCCTCAGCTGTTTATCTTCAGGGGGTAGAGACAGACAAGACTGATGCAAATGACAGCACCATGATGGGTGTCGCCGATGATGCAGACACTACCCTGGAGCTGCGAGGCACTGGCTTTGATGTTGGTGTGGGACGAGATGCAGTTCTTCTGGATTCCGGGGATGCGAATACCGCCTTTTACATTACAGCTCTGAATCCAGGTCTTTCCAATATTCAGCTTGCCTTCTTTGACGTACCTGCGGCGGGTGCTCCCGTCTGCACATATACTCTTATAGGAGGGGTGCATTCTATTCATTTTCAGTATGATAGCAATGCTGCTACTACTTCCCCAGCTACTCTCAGGACAGCTCTTCTGGTAGAGGCTACAGCCACTACCCTGATTGCCATCACAGCGGATGATGGTGAAACAGGAGCTGCCTTTATCACTACTGCTGGGTCCATTGATACTCTTGGGGCAACCATTGTTCCAGCCACATCGGCATATATTGCTTTTGCCTCCATGACTGGAGCAAATCTTCCCGGAGCCGGAACAGGTACGGTTACTGCAGCTACCGATACTGGTGGAAGCCATACTTTCGAGTACGCTGCCATCTCTACTGCTGCACGCTTCACGCATGAAGCTACACAGTATCCTATCAGTCAGGTCGGCAATCCTCTGGACAGGCCTAGTAACACGAAGCTTCGTGTTCTGGTAGATAGCAATCATGCGGATTTTTCCGGCTTGACCCTTTATGCTCAGCATACCTTCCGAGTTGCTGCTACAAGCCTCTGGTCAAACACTATCAATCTTCTTCGTATAGACAGCTCGGCTGCTACTCCTCCGGTTCTTACCGGTATAGATTCTGCTGCTGCCGATGCCAACGTCCCCCAAATCTTCGGTATTGACTCCTTTGCTGACACTGTGTTGAAGCTTCAGGGAGCTAATTTCAATGCCGGTCTGGGTAGGGATACAGCTGTTATTACTACAGCTTTAACTCCCAATGCTGATTTCAGAATTCATGCTATCAATCCTGGTACATCAAATATTCAGATCGCCATGATTGATACTCCAGCAGCTGGGGCGATCACCTGCACCTATACCCTCATAGGTGGAGTCCACTCTATCCATTTTGAGTATGATAACGCTCTTCCTACTAGTCCTGCGGCTCTCAGGACTGCTCTTCTGGCGGAAGCTACAGCCCGTACCCTTATCACGATTACCGGGGAGGATGGTGGTACCGGAGCTGGTCTTATAGGAGCAGGTGAGATTGATACTTTGGGAGCTACTATAGTTCCTGCTACCTCTGCTTATGTGGCTCTCAACGCTCTTACCGGAGCTAACATTCCGGGCGCTGTTGGTGTGGTTACTGCCGGGGCCGGAACGTTTAGTGGTTATGGCTTTAGTTATGCTGGTGTCTTTACCCCTGCCAGGTTTACACATGAGCAGGATGTAGCAGAGTTAGTGTATCCCTCAAATCAGTTCGGATCTCTTCAGGAATATCCTAGTGATACTACCCTGATGCTTGCCATGGACAGTAACCACGCCGATTTCTCCAGCCTCACTCGCTACTATCCTTACTCTTTCCTGGTTGCTGGCAATAGTAGGTGGTCGACTCCTGTGTCTGTTTGTAGGGTTACTAGCGTTGCTGCAACGGCTGCAACTATTGCTGATGCGCAGACAGATCAGATAGACAAGATGGGGGCAGACTTTCCAGGTGTTGCAAATGACGTAGATACTGTGCTTTCCATTAGTGGAACCAACTTCAATGCAGGTTTGGGAAGAGATACCTGTGTAGTAGACTGTGCTGCTGCCAACTCTGACTTTAGAGTTGCTGCTCTGGCTCCCGGACTCACTACAATTCAGGTAGCCTTCTTCGATAATGCCGCAGAGGCAATTACATATACCCTGACTGGAGCTGATCATCAGATCCATATCAATTATAATGGTGGTGTTAGCACACCGACTTCTTTGAGAACTTTACTTCTTACTGAAGCTACAGCACGATCCCTGATTGCCATCACCGGTGCAGATACATCCAGTGGGGTCGGTGTAATTGCTGCCAACGAGATTGACACTCTGGGGGCAACAAACAATCCTGCTACATCGGCGTATATTGCTTTGAATGCTCTTACTGGAGCCAATATTCCCGGAGCTACAGGCACTGTAACAGCCGGTACGGCTGTGTTTGCAGGTTATTCCTTCGAGTATGGTGGTATTACTACTGCCGCACTGTTTATTCATGAGCAATCAGCTGCAGGTGTTTATCCTGTAGATCAGTCTCTGTCCCCCATGACATACCCCAGTGATGGCACTCTTATGCTCACGCTGGATGGTGATGATGTCGCTTTTGCTGGTCTTACAAGACATCAAGCATACACTTTCCGTATCCAGAATGCCACCCTGTGGTCTAACGCTGTTGCGTTGAACTATGTAGACACTGCTCCTCCTCTTCCCACCATTCTATCTGTTGCCGGTCTGGTAGATAAGGGATGCACTGGCCTGACAGGTATTGCCGACGATGCTGATGCCACACTGCGCATCGTTGGTAGCAATTTCAATGGTGGTGTAGGAAGGGATGAGTGTGCTATAGATCCTAATATTGCAAATACACCCTTTAGAATTACAGCCATTGATCCCGGTATTACAACCATACGTCTCGCTTTTATCGAGAATGGGGCAGAGGTAATTACATATACACTCAATGCTCCATATCATGACATTCATATCACTCTTAACGGTGCAGCAAGCACGGTCACTACTTTGCAGGCAACCCTGGGTGCTGTCGCTGCTGCGGCTGCCTTGATTGCTATTACCGGAGAGGACGGCTCTACATCCGGTGGTGGTATTCTTATCAACCGCCTGGATATGACAGCAGCTACCACCAATCCTGCCACTTCCGGTTACGTAGCTCTTGGTGTTCTGGCAACTGGAGACTTCGCCAATCTAGGTGCAGCTGGTGGTACTGCTGTTCCCACAGCTGCGACGGCTGCTTTGACAGCAGTGCACTCCTTTAACTATTCTGGAGTAGCTACGGTAGCTCGATATGATCATGGTGCCCTTGCCTATCCTGCAGACCAGTCTACCCAGCCTTATCCTGGGAGACCGAGCAATACCGTTCTACGTGTTGTGGTAGATGGTGATAATGCAGAGTTTACCAACGTTCTCCCCTTGGGGGCAGTGGCAGACTTTATCCTGGGCGCAAATGGAGAGACTGTTACAACCCAGGTCAGGTATGTTGACAGCGTATAATACGTCTGGATGCAAGGAGTTAGAAAATGACGGTTGCAAGATCTTTCCGGCGCTCGATGAGAAAGCTCCACCTTCTGAGAGGTCCCGGTGGGCTGGCAGCAGAGATTGATAGGCTCAGGTCACATGTCCATACAGCTCTTGCTATTCAAGAGCAGTCTGTTGCCGCTGGTTATGCTCCTATGCTTAGCCAGGCTATTGGTGTAGTAGATAAGGTCCTCACGTCTCAGTATGGTATAGCCAATGATGCTGACACGACTCTGACTCTTGTCGGGTATAACTTCGATATGAATGTCAGCCGGGAGAATGTTCTCATCGGGGATGTGGCTGGAATCAACTCCGGCATGCGTCTTGTCGCCCTGACTCCTGGTGATCCAAAGATTGATATTGCCATGATATCCGCTGCTGGTGCTGCATGCACATATACAGCCGGTGCTGACGGGAGACATAAGATTTGGATCACCTATCAGGATGGTGTATCCACACCAACCAATATTCGTACAGTGGTAGCAGCCGATCCTGATGCATCTCTTCTGCTCGCTGTTGTCGGTTACACTGGAGGTACAGGTGGTGGTGCCATTACAGCTGGTGAGTTCACCACCACCGGTGCTGCAGCTACTGCTGCCGGGTCAACCTATATCAGGCTGGGGAATCTCAGTGCCACAAACATGGCTGGAGCTGATAGCGTTACAGCCGTCAAAGGTACCACCGGCTATACTGCAGATGCCCATACCTTCCAGTTTGGTCATGTGACCACTACAGCTCGCTATACCCACAGTACCACGCAGTATCCTATCAATCAGGCTGGTGCTGTTCTGTTTCCATCGGATACATGCCTTATGGTTCTGGTAGATGGTGATCATGCTGCATTTACTGCCACCTTGACAATAAACCATACGGTGCCCTTTATGGTGTCAGCAGATGGTGTTTACTCTGATCCTGTTTCCATCTTCTATGTTGATCAGACCTGATGACCCATAAGATATCTTCAGAAGAGGCATTTATAAATAGGCTATTGGTTGATCCTCCCCCCTCTCGGGGGGAGGTCAGCTATAAATCTGTATCCAAGAGAAACCTTTTGGCGCATCATGATGCTCACCCATTTGTGCTGGATCTCCTACTATTGAAGTCCTTTGGTACTGATTACTATGCGTGGGATGCCAAGACCATCTGGTCAGAGCTTCAAAGCATGTTCTCAACTACCGTCAGTGACATGAATAAGAATAAGATAGAGGCGATGAGAACCCTGCACATCACTGATTCTCCTTGGAGGTCGTGGCAGGTCTTTGAGAAGGTGGTGCAGGCTCTCAACAATAACATACCCCAATTTGATATTACGCAGAGGTGCTCCCTCCCACAGCTGTGGAATGCTGTGGGAATAATGGGTACGACCCGTAATGAGCCTTTTCAGGAAGAGGTTCCTCCTTACGTTGCTGCAGTATTGCTGGATGAGGATGTAGCATACTGTCCGGACACCCTAAGATTTGCATCCCCTCTTATCAGAGAAAATAAGGCTGTCAGGACAGCCCTCGCAGAGTACAGTGGTGGACTTCTGGAGGAGAATCCTGTAGATATACAGCTAGCACGTATCTTGACTGCAAGAAACTATGCGGAGATGCGGGATGCTCAGATGAAGCAGCAAATGGTGCTGCTGAAAGATGATAAGCAGCTCTGATAGGAGTTTATATTGCCTCCTTTCTCCGGAAGTGGTGCGGGTCCTGGTGGTGGATTCAGAACTGCAGGATACTCCGGTAGCAGCTCTGGAACACAAGGGTCCAGCTCATCTGTTATTAGCTACCCTTCCCCGTTCTTTGATATAGCCACAACCTATCTACCCTCCACCATCAAGCACCTGTTCCGCTTCTGTAGGTATTATACACTGACCAGCCCACTGGTAAGCTCAGTTGTATCCAAGACAGCTATGTATCCGGTCACAGCAGTTACGTATGAGACGGAGGATAGCGCCCTCAAGGAGAGATGGCGGGAGTTCATGGAGGACCACCTACGTATCCGTCCATTTCTTATCGAGGCGAATCTGGATAAGGAGTGCTATGGAAACTGTTATGTGTCCCTATACTACCCCTTCCGGAAGAATCTGAAATGTCGTAGCTGTGGTGCATCAATAGATATTGGTAAGGCGTCATACAAGTTCAGATCCTTCCAGTACTGGCTTGCCTGTAAAAAATGTAGCTCCAATAATCCTGCAATTGTAGAGGATAAGCCTCTACAATCCTCCAGGGGCATACGTTTAATCAGATGGGATCCGGAAGCAATAAATATAGATTTCAATCCCATAACTCAGGAAGCTATTTACTACTATGAGATACCATTAGCGGTGAAGAACAACATCATCCTGGAGAAGAAAGATATTCTGGAGACAATACCACACTCCTTTGTCGAGTCTCTACGTCTGAATAAATCCTTGGTAATATCTCCGGATAATATATTTCACTATAAAAGAGCATCGATCTCTCACCTGAACATGGGTCTGGGTATCCCCAGAATGCTTCCCGTGCTGAAGCATATCTATCTCCTACAACAGCTGCAGAAAGCTCAGGAGATGATTGCTCATGAGCATATCGTTCCTCTGAGAATCTTGTTTCCTCAGCCCAGCTCTACAACCTCAGACCCATATAGCACAGTACAGATTAGTGGTTGGGAGGAGAGGGTAAAGGAGGAAGTAAATAACTGGAAGCAGGATGCCTCTTACTTTCCTATAATGCCTCTTCCCGTTGGTCATCAGGTAATTGGGGGTGATGCCAAGGCCCTTATGATGTCTGATGAAATCAGATTACTCTCAGAACATATAGTTGCAGGCTGTGGAACCCCCCAGGAGCTCGTCTTTGGGGGACTTTCATATAGTGGTTCATCAGTATCCATGCGTATGATGGAGAATGAATTTCTGGGGACTCGTAGCGATATGCTGGGTCTGCTCAGATTCATAGTTAAAAAAGTAAGTACATGGATGTCCTGGAAGGCGATAAAGACCGGCCTTACTCCATTCAAGATGGCTGATGATCTTCAAAGAGCTGCTTTTGATCTGCAGCTCAACATGGCAGATAAGATATCAGAGCAAACTCTACTGACTACCAGAGACTATGACTATCAGAATGAGAGGAAGCAGATAGAGGCGGAAAGTAAAGCAAAGTTTGACCGCCAGAAGAGCCAGCAGGTGCAGGGAGCAGAGGCTGCCGGTGAAGCTATGCTTATTCAGCAAAAATATCAGGCCAAGGCACAGAGTATGATGCAGGCCTCTCAGGGAATGCCCGGTATGGAAGGTCAGCCACCCGGTGGAGAAGGAATGCCTCCCCCACCGGGTGGACAGCCTCCCGCTGAGCAGCAGCCTACAGGCTTTGCTCAGTCGCCTCTTAACTCTCAAACAGTTACCGGAGGAGGCGGTCTTGATATTCAGATGATGGCTCAGCGGGTTGTTGGATATATCAACCAGCTGGACAACAACCTGAAATACCAGGAGCTGGCCAGGCTAAGGCTGGAGCATCCCGAAGTATACCAGATGGTGACACAGATGCTCTATCAGCAAGGATCCGGCTCAGCTAATCTTCCTCCTCCTGAGATACGTGCTCCTATGAGGGGACCCGCTACTCAACAGGTCTAGTCATAGAAGTGTCCTATTACAGATGGGTCCAGTAACTGTTCTACCGCACATTCATAATGCCAATAGAACTTCCCCAAACCGTCCAGACCGTTTCTTTGTACATTGAACTCATAATCAACCAATCTTACTCTCCCAGACTTCTTGCTGGTCTCCAGTAACATTGGATGAATTACAAGAATTATCTCATCTTCATTATCTGGCTCAAAGGGCTCTCCACATAAGGCACACCTTGGTAGATTGTGCCCATTTTGGAGAACCGGGCTGCTTATAGGCAGATGTGCAAAATCATCACTTGCTGATGACATAGGTCACATTTCCCTGTAGAGTAAAAACCAGTAGACCTTCTCTGCTCCACACAGCCGGAGCAGAGGTAATCCACTCTCCCCCCATATTTATCTTCTATATACTTATCCAGCAGTAGACAGGTTTCGCATTCCGCAGTATCACATAGCAGGCGTTGTCCCTCTATTTCTTTTATCAGCCGGCAGAATGTCAGCTTCATTTCCCAGCAAGCTCCTTTCTACATCAGCTCTGCATAATGCCAGCTGGAGCCCAATTTCCCCGAAGAAACTGACAAAGATTGAGGCAAGAAATATCCTAAACATCTTTTTCCTTCTAATCCTCCTCGTCCTCCTTATCTTCCTCCTCTTCCTCCTCCTCCCAATCCCCCAACCCCAAACTCTCTTCCACGGACGTTGAAAACTCCTCGTGGCTTGCCATACCCTACCTCCTTACTCCCCCCCTGTTGGTACTCCCATCCGGAATTGAACCGGTTTTAGAGACTTATAAGATCCCTTAGGAAGACCATTCCTACCTGGGAGTAAAAAATGGGCATTCGCTTTATCTTTTCCTTTTTTGGCGCGTTTGCCCTTCTCAATACTCTTATACCTTTTTAACCCTTTTATTTTTCATTATGGAATCTTCTCTGCTTGAAGAGACCAGTAAGCATGCTTGAAAAGCTTAATGAGCTTTCTACCACTTCATCAGCAATAACAGAACTGTCAGTCAGCTTCTATATGAATGGTACCGTCGGGCCAGGAGTATTCATTGTTCGATAGGCAGCTGATTGTGTTACACAAGGTTATATATCTCATTTTCAGCTTTCAGTCTTAGCTCATATCCTTACTCTTATATCCAAATAATAGAAATTTTTACCTGAAGCTAAGAGCTGTTGACCTGCTGGCCTGAACTATCGTATTTTGACATCATGCATTTGCTCAACCCTCAGAGAGCAATGGCCGCTCTCAAAGAAGGGGTGGTGGAGCAGGCCAAGACTTTCTTTCCTATAGAAGGTCGCTCCCACACCCTGACTCTGGACAAGATTGAGGTAGATGACAATCTTGATCCGGAGGATTTCCGTTCACAGAGAAAGGCCAAGATGGCCGGCTCATCCTGGACGATTCCGGTTAATGGAACGTTCAGGCTGAAGGATAAGCAGACCGGAAAGATAGTAGATAGCAAGACTATACGCATTCTTAATCTTCCAAAGATTACCCAACGCTACTCCTTCATAGTTGAAGGGAATGAGAGAAGTGTTGATAATCTATGGAGATTAAAATCCGGAATATATGCCCGGATCAAAGCCAACGGCCAGTTGGAGTCTCAGTGGAACCTGTCCCGTGGGCTTGGGTTTAGCATAGGATTCGATCCGGAGAGCAGAAGTTATATCCTGAAGTATGGGACCTCCAATGTTCCCTTGAAACCTATCCTATCTGCCATGGGGGTATCAGATAGTGAAATGAAGAAGGCCTGGGGAGATGTGATTTTTCAGGCTAATAGCAAAGTTGACAACAATAAGAGCCTACAGAAGTTTTATAAGGCTGCAATGGGAGATAGGTCTACTGCAGATGTAGATCTTGGCAGCTTTGTACGGGAGACATTTGGGGATACCCAGATGCTTCCTGATGTAAACAAGATAAATCTGGGCACACCCTTTACCACCGTTTCCGGTCCAGCTCTTCTGTCAGGTGCCTCAAAGCTTCTGGCAATCTCCAGAGGTCAGGCTGAGCCAGATCCCAGAGATGCTCTACCATTCAAGGAGCTGTGGGGAATAGAGGACTACCTAAAGGAGAGGCTGCTGAACTCCAGCAGAGCTATCAACAGGCAGCTAAACAACAACATAGATAGGAAGACAGACATCCGGGAGATAATAACCTCGGATATATTCAATAAGCCTATTCGCTCCTGGTTCTCCTCAGTATCTTTATCTTCAATGTCCCCCCAGATTAATCCCATGGAGATGATCTCCGGAAAATTAAGAACTACTATTCTTTCCTCTGAGGGTGGAGGTATCTCTTCGGAACACGCTATTACCTCGGAAGCCAAGATGGTAGATAACTCCCACCTGGGTTTTCTGGATCCTCTACATACCCCGGAGAGTGCCAAGTCCGGGGTCTCTCTTCATCTAGCACTTGGTGTAAGTAAGAAGGGAACCACTCCCATCATCCCTGTTATCAATGCAAGGACTGGTAAGAAGGAGGATAAGTCTGCACTACAACTGTACGATGCAGTGGTAGCAATGCCGGATCAGGTAGAGTGGCGGGGAAAGAAGCCTGTACCTGTTGCTGACAGAATCAAGGTCAGTGGTAAGGCCAATGAGCTTCAGCTGAAACCCTTTAGTGATGTAGAATACATCCTTCCCTCTGCAAAGATGCTTTTCAGTCCAACAGTCAATCTGGTTCCTTTTCTATCCTCAGATTCAGGAAACAGGGTTGAAATGGCTGCCAGGCACATAGAGCAGGCAATTTCCCTGAAGCATAGGGAGCAGCCACATGTGCAGACTGCTACAGAGGATGGCCGCTCATATGAAGATGTCTTTGGTAACCTAACATCTACTGCTGCCATGGAGGATGGTGAGGTTTACTCTATCGGGAAGGACTTCATAAAGGTCAAGGGAAAGTCTGGGGTTAGGGAATATCAGATATATGATAACTTTCCCCTCAATGACTCCCGTACAGGTTTGTGGTCAACCCCTCTGGTCAAGGTCGGTGACAAGGTAAAGTCCGGACAGATTATTGCAGATACCAACTATAGCAGGGAAGGTACACTGTCATTGGGTAAGAATATTAGAGTTGCATACTTGCCCTATCATGGTCTGAATTTTGAGGACGGAATTGTCATCTCAGAAACTGCTGCTGAGGAGCTTACAAGCCAGCATTTATATCAGAAAGGTGTGTTTGTTGATAGGAATGTAGTTACAAACAAGAAGAAGTTTCAGTCCTACTTCCCAGACAGGATTACCAGAGATCAGGCAGAGAAGCTTGATGACTCAGGTATTATCAGGGTGGGTCAGACCCTTAATACGGATAATTATATTTCTGCGGTGATGAGGAAGGAGGTTTCCACAGGAGAGGCAGTAAACCTATCTCGACTCAGCAAGTCTCTAGTCAAGCCCTATAGAGACATGTCAGAGAAATGGGATTATCCATTCTCAGGAACCGTGGTTGATGTCCATCAACACGGAAAAAACATCAGTGTTTTGATTCGTACGGAAGAACCCATACAAATTGGAGATAAATTATCTGGCAGACATGGGAATAAAGGTGTTGTGACAGCCATAATTCCGGATCATGAGATGCCTCATGATAAGAGTGGAAACCCTGTCCATATATTGCTCAACCCGACTGGTGTTGCCGGACGTGTAAATCCGGGCCAGCTCCTGGAAACAGCCCTCAGTAAAGTTGCCATAAAGAACGGTAAGCCCTTTCTGGTATCCAATTTTGCTTCAACTCAGGAGAAGACGGTACAAGTAAAGGGACATTATAGAACCGTCAAAACTGAAGAAGGCCTAAAAGAGATATGGGTTAAGCCTCATGAGAGAAAGATAGATTACACCAAAAAGGTCATGGAGGAGCTTGAGAAAGCAGGTCTTAGCGATACTGAGGAGCTTTTTGATCCCAATACCGGCAGGTCTTTGGGGGAGATATTTACCGGAAGCCAGTATATACTGAAGCTCCATCATCAGGCAATAAAGAAGCTCTCTGTGAGATCCAGAGGTTCCTACGATATAAACATGATTCCCAAGAGAGGAGGATCTGAGGGTGCTCAATCCATCGGGGAGCTTGGCCTATACTCCCTGCTCTCCATGGGTGCACGATTCAATATCAGGGATATGCAGAACTATAAGACGAGCAAGAATGAGGATGTCTGGGCAGCTATTCAAACAGGTGAGCCCCTTCCACCACCCACCACCAGCTTTGTTTATAGCAAGTTTGTCTCCTATCTCAATGCTATGGGTATTGACATTCATCGGAAAGGAAATGAGCTGACTCTCATCCCCCTCACAGATGAAGAGATTTTGGAGAGATCGAACGGAGAGATCAGGAATCCTACCAAGATATTGAGAGGCAAGGACCTCAAAGAGGAGGCCGGTGGCCTGTTCGATCCCATCACTACCGGTGGTATTTCTGGAAATTTCTGGAGTCATATATCACTGGCCGAGCCTATACCCAATCCTCTATTTGAGCCGGCCATCAGAAGCCTTTTGGGGCTTACCATTGCTCAGGTGACTCAGATTGCCGAGGGTGAGCAGCATGTCAATGGTAAGACCGGGGGTATTGTTATTGCTGAAATGCTCAAGGCTATAGATGTCAAGAAGGAGCTGGCAGAGTCCGAGGAGAAGATCAAGACAGCTAGAGGAGCAAATCTGGACAGGCTGAACAAGAAGATCAGATACCTGCGAGCCTTGGATAAAGAGGGTATATCTCCAGAGGAAGCATATATACTCCATAATCTTCCCGTTCTTCCTCCTATAATGAGACCGATAACACCTCTTCCGGATGGTAATCTGAACTTTGATGAGATGAATGGTCTCTATAGAGACTTTGCTCTTCTGAATCACCAGCTGAAAGGTTTCCCCAAAGGTCTCCCTGATGAGGAGAAAGGCTCTCTCCGCTCTTCAATGTATGATGGGATCAAGGCCATCATGGGTCTGGGTGGTAAGCAGGATTCAAAGGGAATTCTGGGGATACTGTCCCCAACCAAGCATGGATTCTTTCAGGGTAAGGTCGTGAAGAGAAGGCAGGATCTCACCATGAGATCTATTATCGTACCCGATCCCAAGATGGAGCTTGATAACATAGGTCTTCCCAGAAAAGCTGCAATGGAGCTGTTCAAGCCCTTCGTGGTAAGAGAGCTGGTGCGACAGGGTTATACTCCCCTTGAGGCTCAGGAGGTAATGAAGGAGCACTCCCCTCTGGCAGAGAAGGCTTTAGAGGTTGCAGTAAAGGACAGGCCGGTTCTGTTCAAAAGAGATCCAGCTCTACACAAATTTGCAGTCATGGCATTCAAGCCTCTCCTTGTAGAGGGTACAGCTATAAAGATACATCCTCTGGTTACCGGGGCCTATTCTGCGGATTTTGATGGGGACGCCATGAGTGTGTATGTTCCTGTATCCCCTGAAGCAGTACGTGAAGCCTATGCTATGATGCCTACCCGTAACCTATTCAGTCCCGCAAGTGGTGATACAATGTATCAACCATCCTTGGACTCTCTTCTTGGCCTATATCTGGCTACCAAATGGGGTGAGGGTAAAACGAAGGGTAGCTACACCAGCTATGACAAGGTCAGGAATGATCTCAAGACTGGCACTGTAGATATGACAGATTTTATATCCTTTAATGGTAAGAGAACTACCCCCGGAAGGGTACTTCTGGATGAAGCCCTACCAGCACCCCTCCGTGGGGGTGGTCATCTTACAGATGAAAGATTGGTACTCAACAAGAAGGCTACAGCATCCCTGTTTAGTATGGTATCAAAGAAGTATCCCAAGGATTTTGGCAGCTTTGCTAACAAGATGCAGCAGTTTGGTTTTAGCTCAGCAAGTCAGGGCTTCTCCTTCAGACTGAGAGATTTCGCTATCCCTAAAGAGCCTAGAGATAAGATCCTTAGAGAAGCTGATATAAAGGTAGCTGCTATAGAGGCAGGATCAGGTACCAAAGTAAACAAGGATGCCAGGATTGTCCGTGTTTACTCTGAAGCTACGGATCAGCTGCGTAAGATATATGCTCCCATACTGAAAGCGTCTGGAAATCATATTTTTGACATGCATCAGTCTGGAATAAAGCCAAATGCCAGCCAGATGGAGCAGCTACTATGGGCCCCCATGCTTATGGCTGACTCCAGTGGTAGAGTTGTGCCTATTCCCATTCGAAGCTCCTATAGTGAGGGGATAGACACTACCGGATATTGGGTAGGAGCAATTGGGGCAAGGAAAGGTATAACCGAGAAGGTTCAGCAGGTAAGAAAGCCTGGTTATCTCTCCAAACAGCTGATGAACAGCACCATGAATCAGCTGATCACGGTTCCTGATTGTAATACTACAAAGGGAATATCTTTGGACTCATCCAGCAGGAATGCTCTGGATAGATATCTGATTTCTCCTGTAAGGATCAGAGATAAGACCCTTCCTGCAGGCACTCTTATTACTCCAGAGATTCAAGGAAGCCTACTGAACAACAAGGTGGGTAAGATTGTAGTCAGATCTCCATTGAGGTGTCAGGATAGGGACGGTATCTGCCAGCACTGCTTTGGTCTATCGGAGGATGGCAGACCTCCTGATATTGGTACAAATGTTGGAGCCATAGCGTCTCAATCCTTAGGGGAAAGGACTACTCAGCTATCTATGCGTGTTTTCCATACGGGAGGTTCTGCGGCAGCAGGGGGTGGCGTTACCGGGGATTTTGAGCGTTTTGTTGAGTTAATGAAAATTCCGGAAGAGCTTCCCAATGCTGCCACTCTGGCTACAACCTCTGGGAAGATTGAGAAAATAGAATCTGATCCTGCTGGGGGTTGGGGTGTATTCGTTGGTGGGGAGCGCCATTATGTGCCCTCTCAGCTGTCTTTGAAGGTTGGTAAGGGTAGTAGTATATCCAAGGGGGATGCGATATCCACGGGTCCTATTCACCCCAGAGAGCTTCTTGAGCTTACCAACATCAACAGGACACAGAACTATCTTACTGATGAGGTTGATAAGATCTTCTCCGGAGAGCATATCAAGAGGAGAAATGCAGAGGTTGTGGTGAGGGCTCTCACCAACCTGACCAAGATAGTGAACTCTGGGGATAATAATAATATTCTCCCTGGAGATTATGCGCCGACCAACAAGATGGATGCGTGGAATAGGGAGAATCCTTCTGCAAAGAAGATTGTACATGCTCCCGTTCTAAGAGGAGTGGATACTCTTGCTCTGGACATGCAGGAAGACTGGTTGGCAAAGATGAACTATAAGAAACTGAAGCAGACTGTTCAGGAGGCAGCCATGGAAGGAAGTATTTCAGACCTTCATGGATCCTCACCCATTCCCGGAATTGCTTTTGGTAAGGAGTTTGCTAAATCCCCTACCGATAAGCCATGGGCATACTGATGATAAGACCTGTAGTAGAGCTTGCACGGGTAGTGGATGTAGATACCCGTAAGTACGAGGTTACTGTAAATTCGGAATTTTCCCATAAGAAGATAGAGAATGTCCCTTTTGCTTCCCCTTACTGTAACAATCCCCAGGGAGAGGGGTTGACCCTAGTTCCAGAGGTTGGTTCTCAAGCTATTCTAGCTCACACTAGTGATGGAAATGTCCTTGTGCTTGGTTTTATCATGACTCCGGGAGAGGATGTCTATCGTGGAAATAGGCCATTCTTGAATCCCGGGGACATAATGGCTTCCACCAGGGACGGTAACTTCCTTTTTTTACGTAGGGGAGGTGTAGTCCAGATAGGTGCTACGCCTATATCCCAACGCATGTATATACCTCTGGAAAATCTCATAAGAGACATCTGCCAGAACTACAGAATGGATGCTATAGGAGGGGAGCTGGAATGGAAGGTAGAGTCTGTCAACCTGGATGATCCCAAAGCACTCTTTGAGCTGCGTGCCAAAGAGAAAGCCGATGACTCCGGCCCCTCTATATTTGTCAGGTTTGGTAGGAAGTTGTCAGATGAGTCAGCCTTGAGGGATGGTGCTCAGGGAGATATGGGTGTCGGTGCATTCTCTTTTCCTGTCTATATGGAAATTATTATCGAGCCCAGCAATCCTGGTGGAGTTCCACTAGGAAAGCGCATTATTTTCAGGCTAGATAAAGAGGGTAATGAGTTCTCCAGAGTAGAGGGTCAAAGTGAGCGTGAGGTTGCAGGCAACTGCTTTCATAGAGTCGAGAGCAGCTTCTCCCAGCATGTACTCAAGGGCTACTCCCTATCTGTCGGAGCTGAGGTACCTGCAGCTCCGGAAGATAATTGTATAAAGGAGTGTGCTCAGCTGAACACTACCAGGGAAGCAAAAAATATAATGAAGGATGTTTGTAAATTTCGGGTTGTGCAGGCATCGGATAAGATACAGCTTGGCAGTGAGAGTGCGTCTGAGCCAGGAGTTCTAGGGGTACAGCTTGTCAAGTGGCTGGCTCTGCATTCTCATTATCCATCCCCAGCTCCTCCCGCACAAATAGCGGCACTTAAAAGTATTCTATCCGGCAAGGTGTTTCTGGAGTAGCTCAATGCCTATGGATTCCACATCTCTGGCTGCAAGTATAAAGAAGCTGATCATACAGAAATATCCTGACTACGCACCGGCTGTTTGGGACAGTATCAATATAACTACATCTCCGGACGGCCAGGTTCAGGCCATAAATCCTTTGAGCACAAAGAGAGCACAGATTCCTGAGTGGTTTGCCCGTACCATTGCGGAAGCTTGTGCAGAAGCAATAGTTTCCCACATACAGAATTATGCTACAGTCTCAACTAGGGTAGCGGTAGCTTCAGTGTCCGGAGTTGCAGTAGGTGCTGGAGTATCAGGTCCCGGTGCTGGAAGTGGTACCGGGAATATCTCATAAGGAGCCTCACGATGGGGAATCTATTTTTAAGCAGCAGTATAGAGAAGGTTGCAAGACGTGGTATTCCCCTGGGGGATAATCCGGAGGATTGGCCTTCTAATATACTGAAGGAAGCCTTTGCCCAGATTCCCTACCTCCATGATTATGATGTGAGCGTAGTTCTGGACAAGCAGGATGATAAGCAAGGCTATGCTCTTGGCTATCTGGATGTGGTAAATAAAGCAGGAGCACCTATCTCCATTGACCCCAAGAAGGGTCCCTCACAAATGACAAAGCGTGCCAGAGTTCCTGTTATTGTGAAAGAAGGGGAGATGAGACCCCTTAACGTGTTTGTAAATAAGAATGCTTTTGAACCACTTACTGAGAGAAGATTGGGATCTGCCCTTGTCCGGGCTGATATTGCTAACATCACCAGCGTTATGCCAAGGGATCAGTCTCTTGTTGACCAGCTGTACCCTCCATACAGAAGCCAGTACTCGTTAGCCTCTGGTACAAAGACAGCGTCTGCCAGCATCATCGATAAGATCAGCTCCACCATGAGTGATAGGATAAGACAGTCTATCCTCAGTGAGATTCGCTCGGAGCCAACCCTTCTATTTGCTATGGATCGTAATGACTCCTTTGCGCAGGTTATCAACAAGATATCCAACGCAAGGCCCCTCAGTGCGGAGCAGGCCAAAATGGCCCTTATGTCTTCTCTCAGCCCTGATGCTGTACAGATCACTAAAGGAACTGGATTCTTCAAGGTAAAAATGGCCAATGCCTCCGTCTTTCAGCCATCATCTATCAAACTGTCTCGGGATGAGGTAGTTACCCACTTCGGCGAGGAGCTTGCAGACAAGGCTGATAGAGATGGTTGTATCACGGTAGGCAGATCTTTTGTGGTCAATGACCCCGGCGTAAGTACAAAGCCTATCAGCCAGTTTGGTCGATATCGGGTGAAGGAGGCTAGTGGTGCCTGGAGGGAAGGTTGGGTGTTTCCCTTCCTGGTTGACCTAGATATGTCCGTCAGGGATATTGCTTTATTCACTGATGGCCTGCAGGGAGCTGTTCAGGAGAAGATTGCCGGTGTGGAAGCGGAGGGAATCATGTTTCCAGCCTCTACCATGCCAAAGGGGACAGGGACATTTGTAGCATCCTATGGTGACAGAGCTATTGCTACTATTCCAGTTACTATTGGTAACCACGTCAGAACCCCAGACCAGAATTACTTTCTGGCTGATACGATAGATGGAAGAAACATAAAGCTTTCTATGGTTCATGGGATTAGCAAGATTTCCAGTCTGTCTGACGACCACTACGCCATTCCAGCTGATATGGGGTTTGTGCCAGTAAGAGGTGGTTTGAGGCTGCTTAATGGTGAGGATCACTCTGATATAATCAAGCAGGCTTCCAGCTCCGTCTATATCAAATCTGATGGTCAGTGCTTCTCCCTTGAGGGCTGTCCTCTGGATAAGGTAGCTGTTCAGGACAAGGAGTTTATCCCACGGCAGGACGCAGAGTTCCTTCTTGTAGCTATGGGTACTCATCCCACTAGAGCCGATGCCTCGCTGTCAGAGGCCAGCATTTTTGGAAGTTCCAAAGTAGCAGGCATGTGCACCATCACTAGTTATGAGGATGCTATTCGTGATGTGGTAAAAAATAAGCTGATGATCTCAATGGATGATGACATTCCTGCACGTTGCAGCCTTTTGAAGGAAGCTTCAATGCTGGAGGATGAGAATACAGTAGATGCCGTGCTGTCTCTCGGCTTTATAAACAGAGATAACCTTGCTCTGTTTGTTGATAATATACCCCAGCTGGAGAAGGCTGCGGGCAACCTGGCTGAGCTATATGTGGCTACGCAGCTAGGGATGAAGCAACTGGATGAGGAGGCTGTATTCAGAGCCATGCGTGGTATTGATGGTGTTCTTGATGGTCTTCGCGGTATCGGTCAGGCGGAGACTGATGCATGAGGACTCCTGCTGAGCTGTATGTGAAGTATTTAATAGTGTGTAACTACACTAATACACGTATAGATCAGCTCATGGAGAGTCTTGGATACCCAAGGATGTCCTCATCCTATTTGAGTGGCGTACGTAACAGAATCAATATACCTACTAGAGCATTTAGACCGGGTGTACACCATCGGGTCACAGATAGGTGGCTGAGAAAGCAGAACCTGTACCCTCTGTTCTACCGGGATAATGATGTAGATGAGGCCACCATGGCCCTATCTAACGGCAAGGTAAGACCTCTACTTGAGGCACTTATATTGTCTGGAACCGGTGTAGATGAAATAGTAAGACTTGTGGGGGACAGAACTGGAAAGAGATATTCAGAGAAGTCTGTAGAGTATTATCAGCTCTTCTTCTGGAATAGAGATTATCTATCCTCTCAGGAATGGGATATCTTTCTCGGTATGTATGATGGTGGGTCCGAGCTGAAGGGCCTATATGATGAAGGTACCGCTCTTGCTACTTGGAGGCTAGGGTTCCCTGTGGCTGGGGTTGATGCCAATGATATGTTGAAATCAATGCAGAATGAGGCCTTCTATCGCTTTATGCAGACACATACCATGCGTAATGACCTTAATACAGCTAAAATGGCAAAAGAGTGGGCTGTTATTATGTTCGAGGCCAGCAAGCTTCTAAATAGTGGGGATACCCAGCTGGCTGAAGTTATTAGCCAGTTTGAGGCTATCTTTATGAAGAAGAGCAAGGATAAGCTCCAGTCTGTTGATAGCCTACCAGGTATGTGTTCCGGAAAGATGAAGGAGCTTTCGCCCAAGCATGTTATTATCGATGTGGATAACAGATATGCCCGTGTGGAGGCGGAGATAGAGAATGAGTATGAGGATTGAGGATAGAGCTGCAGCCAAGATGAGAAAGAAGGCTGATATGATAAAATACACCAAGGATAAGGTGAAGCTTTGCTCTCCTGACTGGTCCTCCTACATTGATGAGTTCTGTAAGATCGCAGAGGATAAATCCCTCAAGAGTAACTTCAAGGCACTTCTTCCCCTTGCAGCACTTGGTTTTGCTACGGGGGTCTTCAAGGGAGGTTTGGAGAATAAGATTATGGATCCTCTTGTAGGGAGGGGGATGGGTAGAAGTATGGCTAAGGGTCTTGCCAGGGGTACTACAGGAGCCGCATCTACCTTACTTGTCGGATTGGCTATGGCCCATCTCATGTCCAGCAAGAAAAAGAAGTAGATGGATGATATCCCCGGAAGAGCTACATGAGGAATTATTTGACTACAGTATAAAATCTGCAGCTCTCAGGGAGAAATACTCTCCCCTTCCTCACCAGCAGGAAGCAATAAAGCAGTTCGTAGATAATAATGGTGAAATCATCCTTGCTCACAGCACCGGCTCCGGAAAGACTGCTAGTGCTTTATTCTGCTTTGAGTCCGCAAGAAAGCTTGGCGCTGCTCATAATGCGCTTGTAGTTGTTCCCACTGGCCTCCGTACCAACTTTGCGGAGAAGGGTGTCAAGAAGTTTACTGACGATGCTGTTCAGGTGTTTGGGAATAAACAAGAGGTGTCTGATGGCTCTCATGTAGATTTCCAAACTGCAGATAAGACCATCCCATACTCTGTTGTAGGCTATGAGCTATTTCGTCAGGCCCCCCATAAATATATGGAGGCTTCCGGGGCAGATACTCTCATAGTAGATGAGGTACATAAGGCCCGAGATACAAAAGGTGTAAACTTCAAAGCGTTGATGTTAGCCAGAGCTATGGCTACCAATTTTATTGGTCTGACAGGATCTGTAGTCAGTAACAAACCCTCGGATATTATAGCGTTGATGACCCTATCTGCCGGATATCCTATTGCTGGCAGCCAAACAGAGTTTGAGAAGCGTTATATGTCTATTATAGGATCCCGAGAGGGTTTCCTGGGTGGTAAGAAGGATATCACAGTTATAATTCGTCCATCAGAAATTCAGCAAAGATTTGGTAAGCTGGTAAATTTTGTTAGTCATGAAGATCTGGAAAGAACAAATCCTACATTATTTCCAAAGAAGCAGGTGTCTGAAGTTCTGGTAGAGATGTCTGATGAGCAGAAGGACCTATACAACTACGCCATGGGACAGCTTCCGTTCATCACCCGGTACAAGATTGAACATAATATCCCCATGGATAAGAGGGAGGCTCAGACTGTTTTTGGGAAGATAATCAGAGCCAGACAGGTATCCAACTCCATTGCTACCATGGGTACGGTTTCCCTTGAAGAGGCTGCAGATAGAACACCCAAGATAAAGAAGGTTCTGGATGATGCTCAGGAGCATCTCCAGACAACCCCTGATGGTCAGGTCGTCATGTACTCCAACCTGGTCAATGGAGGTATCGATGTCCTGGCTGCCGGTTTGAAAAAGAGAGGTATCTCCTTTGGTGTCTTCATAGGTAAAGGAAGAGAGGTCGGTGGTAATAAGGTACAGGAGGAGACCAGGCAGGCAGGTGTATCTGATTATCTGGAAGGTAAGCTAAGGGTTCTTCTTGTCTCCGAAGCAGGAGCAGAAGGTTTGGATCTGAAGAATTCTACCATGGTTCAGATGGTGGATGGCCACTTCAATCCGGAGGTTATTCAGCAGGCAGAGGCCAGAGGTGTGCGGGCAAAGGGTTTGGAAGACCGCCCACAAGAAAACAGAGTGGTTATTATCAAGAGATACAAATCTGTCATGCCGAAGGTAGGATTTCTCCGCTCTCTTTTCGGTGGCGGGAAGAAACACACTACAGATCAGTGGATCTATGATGTAGCAGCCGGGAAGGATGTTCTCAATGAGCAGTTCAGGACAGCTCTCCAAACAGGCACTCGTCCGGAGTATAAACCACCTCCAGGTTTTCGCCCCAAGAAGTATCTGAGACGTTGGAGAGTATGGACTGCTACAGGCCCAGAATGGCGTTATTCATATGGGGATTAGTTTTTATCGCTATCTGGATGAGATGCTAAAGATATCCTCTACAGTACAAAAAAAGCTTAGGAGTAATCTTTTATCGGCGTTGGAAATTGCTAAGAGGGAATACCAGGTATCGCATTCTTATCGGGTGTCCTCTTGAAGAAGGTAAATCTCAATCTTTTAGCTCCCACTAACCCTACAACATCATACCCATTATCTTTAGCTACCCCTTTCAGTATTGTTCGAATGAATTTAAGCTCAGTCGGGAGAATAGGCTGGGATAGAATAATCTCTGCTTTACCCCTTAAAGGATCAAAGGTATCTGGAATATCTCTCCAGCCCATAACCTGTCCCATGGTTGCTTCGGAGAGTAGAGATATTGCTTTATCTAACCATGTTTTATTCTCTATACTCATCCCATGATTATAGTACCCCAGAAAGAAAGATGGAATGGTAAAAGGAAGATTGAGATTCTAGCGTCTGAATTTGTAGAGACAGCAGTACTTGTGAACGCAGGAACTTCGTTGGCTACTTTCTCTTTTGCAGAAAGACCATATCTAAGAAGATTATATGATACAGAATGTAGAAAAATATTACTGAAGTGTGGACGGCAAATAGAGAAAAGCACCACGTTAGGTAATAAAGCTTTAGCATATAGCTGCCTCGTTCCAAGATTCCGTACCCTTTACGTATCCCCTACTAATGCCCAAACCAGAGAGTTTTCTAATGATAGGTTGAGAGAGCCCATTGAAACCTGTCCCATGATTGCTGCATATACGAATTCTAAGCTGTCTCAAAACGTCCTATCCAAACAATTTCAGAATTGGTCAAAAATAACTCTTAGATATGCTTTTCAGAACCCGGATCGTGTGCGTGGGATCAGGGCTGATATGATCCTGATAGATGAATTTCAAGATATATTGCTTAGCCATGTACCTGTTATTGAGGAGTGTGCCTCTCACTCTGATTGGAAGATACTTTCTTACTCAGGAACCCCCAAGAGCTTGGACAACAGCCTGGAGCAGAGCTGGCAGAGAGACACGAATCAGTGCGAGTGGGTTTTACCCTGCTTTAGGCATCAGTTACTGGGAGGTACGAAGCTCCTTCCTTACTGGAATGTTCTCGGTGAGGCAAGTATAGGGTTGAAAGGACCTATATGTGATAAATGTGGCGCCCCTATATATCCGGACCATCCAGACGCTCACTGGGTGGCAATGAACCCCAATCCCAACGTTCCCAATCCTACAGAGGGATATCACATCTCTCAGCTGATGGTACCCTGGGTGTACAAGAGTGAGGAGGGATGGGGAGACATCATACACAAAAGTAAGACCTTCTCCCGTCAGGTATTCTTCAATGAGGTTCTCGGGCTGGCGTATGATTCCGGCATCCGTCCCCTTACCAGGGAGGAAATAAGAGTCTGTTGTGGAAATGATAATGATGAGGAAGAGGTAAAAATGCTGGACATGAGTGAATCAGCACTCAATGTCTGGGCCGAGAGGTGTAGATCAGCCGGAGCCGCTTATGCGGGTATTGATTGGGGTGGAGGGGAGAAGAGCTATACTGTCATAACTATAGGAACATACTGGAGAGATAAATTCACAGTATTCTATGCTCAGAGATTCATGGGAATGGAGTCAGAGCTGGAGTACGAGATGCGACGCATCAGTGAGCTTATCTCCAGATTCAATGTAAAGCTCGTCGGCTGTGACTATGGTGGTGGTCTGGAAAGAAATGATACCCTGATACGGAAGTTCGGCCCTCGCCTCATAGTAAAGTACCAGTACGTGGGTACTGTGGGCAAGATATGTGAATGGGATCCTGCTCAGCACAGATTCAAGGGAAACCGCTCATCAATGCTTAGTGCTGTATTCAATACAATTAAGAGGCAGCAGATACGGTTTCCTCTCTGGAAGGTATTTCAGGATCCTTTCGCTACTGACCTGCTGAGTGTCTACTCCGAATACAATGAGCGGCAGAGAATGACCTCATACGATCATGCTCTGGGGTCAACAGATGATACTCTACACTCTCTGACTCTTTTATTCTTTGCCAGCATGATACAGCACCCCAGACCTGATGTGCTTGCTCCGGGAGCTACCACTAATACCAGGTAAAAAATAGGAGGGCAAAAAGCCCTCCTATTCTCCCACCCTTTTCAGTTACTACAGCTTCAGGGTGGTCTCCACCACCCTCTTGGTCTGGACCGTCCCATCGCTGGAGATCTTGATCTCCAGGATGTTGGAGGTCCCCATCTCTTGAAGGAGATCCCGGAGGATTTTACTCATCTTGTCTTCCATCTTCTTCTCTTCCTCCATCTCTATCTCCTTCTGAGGGGAAGCCTCAGCTGAAATTAGATCCGCCAGAAGCATGCTGATCACTGTTTCTTCAGTATCATCCCAGGGTCTGTCCTCAGTGATAGACCCTGCTGTAAGATCTCTTACCTCCTCATATGCTCTGCTATCCAGGTCAATACCCAGCTCGAAGATTCGAGAGATGAAGGAGGCTGGCAGAGTGTTATAGCTTGGAAGATAGATTGCGTGCTTTTCAGCATTTGCAGCTATCTTTCCTATCATACGCAAGTTCTTGGTAATCCTGGGTGGTTCTATGTAATCTTCTGATGAGAGCATTCTATAAGCCACGTCCAGGATTTTCTCATCCTCTAACCTTCTCCCCATCCAACTACCTGCCCCTATGCAACAGAAGGCATAGACACCTCTATCCCCCATTCTGGCTGCCCATACCTCTGGCTGCTGCCGTAGCCAGGCCATATCTCTGAGAGAGAGATTTGGCAGGGCCTTCAACATCTCCGGCCAGAAATCCAAGGCATTGCTCCAGGTGATGGTGATAGGGTTTGAAGCCACCACCTCGATCTTTGGTGCAGGCTCCGGTGTCGCACCATTCAGAGCAGCACGGAATAATTTTTGATACTCCTGAAGAGTCATCTCCTTATCTCGGGGAATGTCCCGAGTCAGTACGGCAATTTCTCGGGAATCAGCAATCCCGTTCCACCCTTCAGGCAACCCCTCGATATCTTTCAGAGCCCGGGGACCAAAGTAAAAGGGAGTGGGAACTCTCCCCGCCTCATGTAGAAGGGTCACCGTCCGGTCAATTAACTCTATCCTCCTTTCTATCAGAGGATCTCTGGGAGGAGCATCTAGACCCTTCAGATGCTCCTCTGCTGTCTTTTTCAGCACATCCAGATGTACCCCGGGCCCATATGGGTCCTGAATCATGTCCATCCTTCTTCGTATCACTCTCCTTGCTGTTGCAATGGAGTCTGACGACATGGATCCCCTGATGGGGGTATCCATCTCACAGTGTCTCAGACGGATCAGGTCGTCTAACGTTACGCCGGGGTGTCTTAGTACCAGCTTCTCTACAAAGGGTACCACCCCTGGCCAGGCAGTAAATTTTGCCAACATCTCCTCCTTCGCCTCTACCCTGAGATCAAATCCCTTAGCCGCCAGCTGCTTTTTGGTCCTATCTGATTTATTGGACAGAGCCAATACTTGCTGGTCCCGGTTAGATCTGGATTTTACCTGATTCCATATCTTATGCTTTGTAGTATCAGTAACTACTACTAAATAGTCAGATCGAGGTAATGGAGAGGGCAATACTTTGGATCCCCAGAAGGTCTGCTTACACTCTGCCTGGAGTATTTCACAGACCATGCTGATCCATTGTTGAGTAGGACGAATTCCGGAAAAAAATGATACAGTTTTACCATGGCACATAGCTTCTTCTCCCGTAAAAAATCTCCTTCCTTCTTTTCTTTTTAGTTAAAAGAGGCCGAAGCCTCTCTCTCTTTTTTGTTTGTGCCCCGGAGCGGGGCTACTGGGGCAGGAGACCGACCGGCGAGGACCGGTCGATCCCGATTGAGGAGGGCCGGATGCCGGGGACGCCGGCGACGGCTCCCACGACTTCCAGGATCACCAGGGTGAGTACCCCGGCGACGAGGACGTGGACGAAAATCCGCCCGAAGGCACTCTCCGGCGACGCCTTGTCCACGGCGTCGCAGTACTTGCGGAAGCACTGCACCCCGAGGGGTGCATTCCGGCGGGCCTCGTGGGCCCACCCCGAGGCCAGCTCCTGGAGCTGGTCCTCGGAGATCCGGACGGTCACAGTCGTGGGAGCGGCTGCGGCGGGAGCAGGAGCGGCTGCGGCTGCGGCGGGAGCAGGAGCGGCTGCGGGGGGGGCCTGAAGGCCCCCCCCGAACAGCTTCTGCAGCTGTTCAAACGTCATCGTGGGGGGGGTTGCTGCTTCCATTTCTTTTCTCCTTGAGAACCAGCAATGGGTGCTGGTTCTCTTTGTGATTAATTCCTTCATTGTTCTTATGCCACAAAAGCAGCTCATTTTTTCACCTGTAATAGCTTTTCTATAATCAATACATGTGATAGCTTTATGTAGGACTATAAGTGGGTTGACATCTTGACAGAGAATGTCATAGCTTCTTTCAGCAGGATGGTTGAGGTCAATGGATAAGCTAAGTAGCTATATTCTATTCTCCAAAGAGGTCCCAGCCAGTGCAGATCGTCTTGCCTTCCTGGGGAAGAGGGCATCTGTCCGCTATGTTGAGGATGGTGTAAAGCTGTCCTCCGCTATAAAGGACCTCATTCAGGACGAGCCATTGAACCGTGACCAGATTCATCGTGTGTGTGAGGTCGCAAATAGGGAGACATTCAAGAGCCTGTTCGAGAAGCAGGCTGATAAGAATGTCAATTTTCCTTTAGCGGACTTTGATGAGATCGTAGGCGTCAAAGTACCATCCCATGTCCGTCCTATGCCTTCTGCTGAGAGGAAGACCTATAGTCCTATCAGCCGTGGAGAGGATATTATAGTAGAAATCTTCGGTGCCAATACCAAAACGGCATCGAGCAGAGAACCATACCCCCATGAAGATCCCAATGCAGAGCTGAACAGGACTCGGGAAAGGTTGAAGGGTCTGCAGGAGCACGCTCTTTCTAAGATGTCTTCTCTTTCTGTTGCAGAGGAGCAGGTAGCTACAGAGTTGAAGGACAAGGCAGAGCAGGCTGTTCTCATGGGAGATGGCAGCTTTCATGATGTGCTTCAGGCACTGTCTCCTTTTGTCGAGGATACAGGTTTCTTCAGCAAGGTAGCTACCATGCTGTCTGCTCACCTACTGTGTAAGGGTATCATAGACCGTGCAGGCATCGCTGAGGGTTTTGATAAGACGGCCGGAAGAAGATGTCCCGATCCTACACACCCTATCGTATCTTCCTTCTGTGCTTTACAGGAGATACAGCATTATAGGAGAGTGATGGAGGAGACGGTAAAAATTGCCGGGGAAAATCTTCAGAAGGTAGAGAAAGCTCTGGGAGTGAGATCATGACCCGACAGGACTATGATAGAATTCTGGCTCGTCAGCAATATCTCTACAAGCTTGCCTATGGCCTTCCCCCTGCAGGAGGCTCTGCAGTAGGTAATACTATCGTAGGAGGACTGGGGAAGATTCTCGGTGGGGCAAAAAGGCTTCTGGTGGGTAATAAGCAGGTGTCAGGTCCCTATGCTGAGGCGCTGGAAGCACAAGCAAAGAAGATGGGCAAGGAACCGAGATTTTCCACCCTCCGACCTGTTGGAGGCCCTGATCCCACCAAGTGGACCAAGGAGCACTGGAAAACTGTCCCCAAGGAGACGTGGGAGAAGCTGAAGTCTGAGGGAGTTTTCCCCAAACAGCACTTCACTAGATCCATAGGACCAACTGGAGAGACTATCTATCACACAGCAAAGATGAGAAGGGGTGGTCTGGTCGGTTTTGGTCAAAAGCATCCGGGCATAGCTTTCGGAGTTGGTTTGGGCGTTCCGCTCGGTGTCTCTCAATTTTCCGGAGATTATGGCAGAAATGTCCAGGGTGCAGCACCGGCGGAGCAGGTATACTATCAGCAGGGGTCTTACTGATGACAGATCTTGTATATCTTATCAAGCTGGCTGCTTTGGGGAAGGAAGCTTCCAGAGCTTCCTTCATGCTTCCAATTGCAGAGAGTCTGAATCTGGCTCGCAGTGCTATCAGTCCTGCTGTGGGTAGTCTGCCTTCCGGACTTCGCAGACAGGCTGTAGAAGCGGGCAAAGAGCTTTCTACCTTCAGCAAGGCTTTCAAAAGTTTTACAGCCAGAGGTATCAGAGGAAAGAAGCTTCAAGTAATTGGTGACAGGCTGAGAGCTGTCAGAGCAAACCAGGCAAACATAAGGGATCAGGTTAGGGGAGCCTTGGCAAGGCCCAAAGCTGAGCTTGCTACCTCCCGAAAAGAGCTGGAGAAGATGGAACGGCTCGGTAGGATTGAGAAGCAGAAGGGAAGACAGATCTTCGGTGTCAAGCCTACCGCCAGGGATATATATAGAACCAGGCTAGAGAGCAGGCAGGCAAACCTCAAAGCTCGTACCGAGATGGCTGAAGCTCAGAATAAGTACAGGAAAGTAACTACCCCAGAAGCCTCAAAAGAAAAGCTTCCCTGGTCTCTAGCAAAGAAGCTTGGTTTGACAGTTGCCGGTGGTGCTGCTCTGGCCGGTACGGGTATAGCAACACAGTATGGCCTGGAGGCTTTATCCAGAACTGGTAAGGAGAAGGCTTTCAAAAGTATGTTAGAGGAAGATAGAGAGCTGAAGAGGATGCATACAGCTACTCCAGTCAGAGTACGTAAGCATTTTGAAACTCTTTTCAGATTCAATCCGGAGATGGCAAAGGATCCCCTGGTAGCTAGCTCATTTGTGAAGGGTACTTCCCAGCATGATTTTCTGGCCCATAAGACTGTAGGGGAGCTGCTTGCCGCCAGAAAAGCGCAGCTTAGCACAAGAAGTGAGAAGTTTCCGGCACTCCCTTCTTTCAAAATAGACAATGATTGAGAAGACATTTAGCTGTCCCGGAATAGATGCTAAGGGTAATCCCCTGGTGATAGCTATCCAGCCGGGAAGAATCATAAAGACAGCTTCTGCTGTTCACCCGGAGATTCAGAGATATGCTTCCAGTCTTCAGCCGGAGAAAGGAAAGATATTTGTCCTTCTGAATGCTATGGGTGCAGCAGAGTACTATGGGGCAAATATTAACAACGACCGGTTTGATGAATACAATACGTGGGCTGCTTCAGACAATCCTATAATCAAAAGAGCCTACTTCTCTCTCAGAAATACCGATGGGAATTGGGGATACAAGACCTTTGAGAAGTATGGCTATCCCTATATGCACCACCAGAACACCGATCCCAATAAATCCTATGGTGAGATAAAGCTGGCTGTCTGGAATGATCCCATGAAGAGGGTCGAGCTTGTTGTTTGTGTGGATAGAGAGAAGGCAGCTGCTGTAGGTGCTCACGAAGTTGTTGACAAATTGGATAGAAATGAGCACCCAGACTGGTCGATGGGTACTAAGGTACCTTTTGATAGGTCTACATGTTGTGGGGATAATGAAGAGACATATAAAAGAATGAGAGATGCTCTTCTGAGAAATCCTCATATGCTTCCCGGTGATGCAATCAAGGAAGCACATAGAGTATCCCCTATTCCCGGTATCTCTCTCACCAGAAACGACTACTGTGAGCATATGATGAAGAGTGCCGGTCAGATATTACCCAATGGCATTCAGGTCAGTGTTCATAATGATTTCCCAAGATTCTTTGACATCAGCAGCGTCTATATCGGAGCAGATAAGATAGCCAAGACTATCCAGAAGCTGGCATCTGCTTCCGGAAAATCAAAGCCATCTACGTCTGAGATATATAGGCTCCATAGATCGGATCTGGAGAAGTGTGCCTCTGTCTCTTTTCCGACCAAGCAGGCAGATACGGAGAAGAGAACTCCGGCTGTCATGAAGGCCCATGGCGGTATAGAGAGATTCAAGGATGCAATCAGAGCTTTAGCTTCCAGAGAGGAATCTTTACCTTCCCGGACTCTGGACCAGATGGCCTCTGTCTCTCCGGATAGATCATTGTCAACGTCCGGAGCAATGGGTATCGTGTTAAAGCCGCAGGAGTTCCAGAGAATTATTCTTATCCGTATGGGAAAGCCTGGCCTCGCAGATGATCTGGATAATAACCACGGTACATTCCGTCCAGTAGAAGAAGTAGATAGCTCTATCCCACTATCACTTGAGGGGATCATGCCCCTTATCAAGAATCTTCTCATGGGTCAGATGGAGCATCGTAGCTTGTACGGTCCCTGCCTCCACAGGAGAGTGATTAGAATACAAGTCTCTCCTGATTCAGTATCATCTCCGGAAGAAATTACTCATCCTCTCCTGGACAAGATATCTGCTGCGTATAATGGCTACAGACAGAGCCTGGCATCCTTTATTCCTGTAGCTGCAGAAAATATCTGCTATATCTTTCCAGATATTGAAGAGCAGATCTTCCAATACAAGATGGAAGATGCTTACACTACAAGCAAGGTTGCTGCTGTGGAAGGACGCTCAGCTACGTTTTTACTTTCCATGCTGGGTCTTCTTCCACTAGCATATCTTATCTCAGCCCATGTGAAGGGCCGGGAGAAAGAGGGTAAAGAGTCAGGTATGATTGCAAGGCTCATAGCAGAGCATCCAAATATTGCAGCCATGCTGGGCTCTACCATAGGTCATGGATTGCGGGCCACGAGGAGCACATGATAGAAAGGCTCCAACGATGTGACCGCCACATCAGAAAGGTTGACTTGATTCAAGGAGTGACATCATGAACGGGATGAACGAGTGGCTTGCAGAGTTCTACGGTACCGGTCAGTCGCAGGAGGATCTGGAGAAGTCGGCCCAGGCAGCTCTTCTGGAGAAGCTGGCCGATGACGACAGTATCGACATTGACAGCCTGAGTGATGAGGATGTCATTGCTCTGGCTGATGAGCTTGGCCTTCTGGGTGAGGAAGGTGCTGACACTGACATCTCTGATCGGGAGAAGGTCTCCATGATTCAGAAGGTTGCAGCTGTTAACGATATTGACCTCGATCAGCTGACTGACGAGGAGTTCGAGCAGCTGGCTGAGTATGCTCTTGATCCCGCCAACTGGGAGGATGAAGAGGAGACCAAGGAGGCCGAAGCCAAGTTTGCTGAGGCTGATTTCCTCGGCCGGGTGATGGCTCATGCTCAGTGGGATGAGATGAATAAGATTGCTGGAGTATCTACTGCTCTTATGACTACAGCTAAGAAGGCTCCTAGTTTTTTAGAGAAAATGATAGGACGTGTTGAACGTTTAGGTGGGGCTGTTCCTGGGGGAAAGAAGCTGGAAGCTTGGTCTGCTCGTAGAGCAGCAACGGGAACTCCTGCAGCTCGTCAGAAAGTTAGAGACAAGCTTCTGAAGCTTCAGAATCAGGCACGAGAAGCTGGTGGTGGGAACCTAACAGGTATCAATGATCAGATAAGGAAGTTTACAGCTAAGCTAAAGGGTATGTCTCCTGGTGCTGAGGCTTCCAGAGCTTCTCGTAGAGTACGTTTGGGCCTGGGTGGTGGTGCTATTGCTGCTCCTGTTGGTTTGGCCGGATATGGTGTTCACAAGGCTACGAGTTAATTACATATGAACCAAACAACACTAGCTGCTTATTTAGATGAGATGCAAAAGATTGCTCAGTCAATCCGAGGTGTCCCATCTGCTGGTGTTATTGGTCCTTCCGCTAGAATCCCATCGGTGGGGGCGTCATCCGTTGTGGAGACTCCTTCACCGATGGGAGTTCCTAAAGCTCCTGGAGCGCCATTACCGGCCAAACCTGCGGGAACATCGATAAATATCGGATTGGCAAAGCCTAATCCCCGCAGAGTTACTCCGGTCAATCCTCCGGTAAAGAGCTTTTCTCCCAACGCAATGGCAGCTCCCAAGCTGCCACCACCTCCAGTGATGAGGTAGCTATGAAGACGCCGCTACAGGACATGGTTGACTCGGTTATCAGAGAGGCCGAGCAGCGGGTCAAGACGGCTTCCGCAGAGCCAGAAAGACAGTGCTCTGTCTGCGGTGTCAGTATTGACTCAGGTATCTTCTGCTCGGATCATGAATCTATCAAGACTGCCAGTGCTCAGGGTGTAGATCTTGATTACGTTGAGAAGCTGGCTGGCGCTGTCTCCTATATCTGTGAGCATCTGGATGGTGTAGGAGTAGCAAAAATCTCTCCCTTCATTGCTGGGAAGGTAAAGTCTGCAAAGGCTATTATCCCCAGCAAAGCTCCAGCCACCAAAATGGCTGGAGCTACCAGAGACCAGCTGAAAGCTGCAATTCTTGAGAAGCTTGGAAGCGGTCTCGACTCTCCCCCTTCTATCTCCCAGACCACCACCTCCGGTCCTCCCGGAGTATCTGCCAGCGGTGAGGGTCCAAAGGCTCCCACCTCCGGTGGATATGGGCTAGTAAGCTCAGTGGATAAGGCTCAGGATTATACTAAGGGGGATGCGAAGAAGCTGGTGAAGAGCGATCTGGCCAAGGTGCTCAGCCACCCGGCCTTCTCTGACCCAGTACTCAAGGAGAAGTTGCAGAACACCTCCAAGGCAGGTGTGAAGATGGCAGAGGTTCGTACGGCTCTCAGCAAGATTGCAGGCTCCCCCTGTACTTGCGATGGAGTCAATGTTTGTGCACGCTGCCGGGTTTCTAGCAGGGTGCAAGGATGACCCCGGAGGATAGCACCATGGAGAAGCTGAGTGCTGATGACATTCGTGAGGTCCTGGCAGAAATCCCCGGGGTTCTGGAGTCTCTCAGAGAGGAGGTCCATACGCTCAGGGAGAAGGTTGCCAGCTACGAGAGAAGAGAGCATGCCGAAACCATCGTAGCCATGATGGATGAGAAGGGCATTGACCCAGGTCTCCCATTTGGTGAGAAGGTTGCAAAGCTGCTCAATGATCCGGGTCGTGACCTTCGTGTCGTGGAGGAGGCTATCCGTATGGATGTATCCTCCATGAAGCTGGCATCTGTCAGTGAAGATCAGTTAGGTAATGGATCTACTCGACTTGAGTCTTATATCCTCGGGTCTTGACAATTTGCTTTTGGAGGGTTGAAAGATGGCTCTTTCTTTTCGACAGGGAATGAGGCTCATCACTGAGTTTCAAGGCCTGGTGAAGCGTGATTTCCCCGTTTCTGGTATTACTCTCGCGGGTAATGCCGGTACGGCTGCCAATCCTACTCTGTGCGATGGGGAGTTTCTATCCCTGGATACCACCAGTACTACCGCACAGCGTCTTGTCCGCTTCAGCTCTACGGATGGTTATCAGGCCGTCCGTGGTGGGGCTGTTGCCGGTGATCTTATCCTTGCCTGTGGTCTCTGGCCTGTCAGCACTGAGGTAGGTCGGTATGATACTCAGGCTATTGGCAAGACAACCATTCTATTCTGCGGTGCCTTTGAGGCCGAGTTCAAGATGTGGGATCTCGGAGATCAGGCACAGCTGACCATGGGTGTCCCCATCGGTATTTCCAGCGCTTCCAATGATTGGGGTAATGGTGCAGAGCGGCGCCCCTGTATCAGTACCGATGCTGGCCTCGGCACGGGTGCCTGGCGTGTCGGCTATATCACGCTGCCTCCGGCAGCTGCTACAGCCGGAACAGTTCTGCGGGCTTACATTACCTGCTCGCCTTACACGATTGATTGATTCTGGGTAGGGAGGTATATAGATATGTCAGCTAACGCTCGTGCAATGATTGACCTCTTCTCCCAGAAGCTGGGTACTCCAGAAGGAAAGGAGAAGATTGCTGAGTTCGGGGGGGAGTATATCCAAGATAGGCTCCGTGAGGTGTCTTTTGCCCGGAAGATCATTCCTCCCAAGATGGTCACCAAGGCTGATCTCCAGAGATCCACTCATCACGATACTCTGGTGAGGGTGGTGGATATCGAGCCTCAGAGCCAGGCCATGGCTATCACCTTCCGTGGTCAACCCCGTGCCCGGTATGTCTCTGGTGAGCGCTACGAGATCCCTTTCTTTACCATCTCCTCGGAGAAGTTCGAAAAGACGGAGCAGGAGCTTCTCGCCTACGAGATGCCCATCACCAAGATCATCGAGGACAACTCGGTGACGGACATTCAGGAGGTTGAGGATCGGGAGTTCCTGGGCCATGTTGAGATGGCTATCCAGGAGCTGCAGTTCCGGGCCAATGCCAGCGTGGTAACCGGTCTCTCCGCCGGCACTCTGGCAAACTCCGAGGTTATCGAGTCTCAGATCATCAAGGGTGAGCTGGCTCGTACCCGCGAGGATGCCGCCGGTAACCCCCTGGATGACTGGGTTGTAAACCCCGTTCAGCGTCCCGACTTCATCAATCTCTTCAAGATCCTCTCCGGTGGTGCCAATGGAGCCGGGAATGGACGGCTGCGTATGGAGGTCATCCTCCTGACCGAGCCGGATTTTGAGGATATCTTGCAGTGGACCATCGAGGATGTCGGTGACAAGATACAGTCCGAGACTCTGGTAGATGGCTACAAGTATAATATCCTTCTTGGAAAGCGCTTCGTTCGCTCCATCAAGGTGGATATCCTGCGTGTAGGCAATATCTATGGATTCACCGCTCCGAATTTTCTGGGCCGATTCTATATCCTCAACAACACCAAGTTCTATATCGATAAGATTGCCAATCTGATCACCTGGCAGTCTTGGGAAGATATTGGTATGGGTCTTGGTAACATCGCTGCCATGGCGAAGCTGGAGCTGTTTTCTGCTTCGGTTACCGTCCGGGGTACCACTGTTACCCAGCTCGGTGCCCGTACCGGTGCAGGTCCTACCTTCTCCGATGCGGCTATTGTTGGTCTTACCTCGGCCAACAAGCGTATCTCCGCAGAGGAGAGCCTGGGTGCTATGAACAACCTGGTTGAGGCCGGCTTGTATTATCCCCAGGTGGCTCAGTACTAATTCCTATGTTGAATCCCATCGTAGCTATCTGAGGTGGAGGCAGGGTGTAAAAGCCCTGCCTCCACTTTCTTTCTTTCATATATGCCAATACCGTTGCAAAGCATACTATCTTTGGGGTAAATTTAGGTTGGTTTCATGGAGGAGTATCTAATGATTTCTACGCTATCCTCTTATGTGGATGAGTACATAAAGATATCTGCTTCTATGTCTGAGCTGAAGGGGGCCATTAAAAGGTTAGGAGTAAAATTTCATAGTCTAAAGAGTTGGAAACCATCAAAAGCACTATTAGAGGGTAATTTTTCGACAATGAAAGCAAAGGATTATACAGCCCTTGGTGGTGGTGCTGCAACAGTACCAACCATAAGGTCCGCAAAGCGGGTACTTCCTCAAATAGCTGACGCTGCAATCAGAACAGGAGCAACACTTCCGAAAGGAGAGCTGATTGCCCATATGAAAAAAGATATGGCTACTACCTTAAAATTTGGTCCCGGTACTATTTATTTGTCTAGAGGGAGAGGCTCACTTGGTTCGGTTGCAGAGTTAAAAAAGAAACCACGAGAAGCACTTAGCACAATATTTGGTATACATGAGGGTCTGGAAAGAGCTGTCAAACCTAAAGAGGTTTTATTTGGCTATGGTCATTTCTCTCCTCAAGTATTGGCAAAAGAGCATAACATGTTGACTACTTTATCTGGACCGGGTGCTAAAGACAGCAACGCTTTTCTGAGAAAAGTGAGAGCACTACAAGGTGATTCGATCGCTCTAAGCCAGATATATGAAAAAGCTTTGGGTGATAAATATCGACTCGTATATGGAGAAGGCAAAAAGATACCAAAGGCCATGCAGAAACATGTTATGAGGCGGCTAAAGAGTGATGAGGGATTGAGAGAAATTTGGAACAGGTATCCAGCTAGTATGAGGGATGCTATTGCTGCTGGTTATAGTGCATAAGATAAAACCAGAATAAGCTCAACTTAACTCTTTGCTGTAGAGAGGAGCTTTATGTACAAGATAGTGAATGTCTCCAGAGACAATAGATATAAGGGTCGTAGGACAGCCACTCCTGGAAGGGAATCCAAGAGCAAGGTTTACAGGTTTGGTGGCCGGAGGTTGGTACCCACCCAATCCATGCTCATCTCCGATGATATATATAAGGTCGGCAAAGAGAAGCTCCAACTTGATGAGAGCAAGGGAAAGATCAAGGTTATCTATCTCCCCAGAAAAATAGAAAGCACTGCCATCTTGGGTAGCACTTCTCCTGATGTGCTTCCGGAGGTTTTGAGTGTAGATGAATTTGATTTTCCATTACCTGTTGATGTTACCCAGAAGGAAGAGCTTTCTGCCTTTATCTTTGAAGCCAGACCCTGCTTGAAAGATACATATGAGGCTCTGGAAGAAGATGAAAAGCTGGTATTTCCTGATGTTGAACAGCCTTCCAGGAGTGATGAGGTTCCATCGGATGAGATTCTCGCAGGTCTCATGGATGATGAGCTTGTCAGTCTGGCAGAGATGCTGGGGATTCTTGGTAAGGCAAAGGCTAGAGCTACAATCCTGAGAAGGCTCAGGGATTACAGAGATAAGGATTAGCTGTGGCAAGCTCAGGAATTCTTACCAATCCTACAACCAATCAGGCAGTGAATATACTGGTGCAGAGCCTTAGAAACTACCTCCGAGATCACCCATCGCTGAATAGATTGATAGGTAGTGAGGAGACCAGCGACAGATTTCTTGCTTGGGCATTGTTTGATGCTCTGGATGATATAAATAACACTCCACCTCCACTCACATACTCTCTTGCTACCTTCCCCTATCCCCATCTCCTCATCAGAGGAGCTGTAGTTACTGTCCTGGAATCTGTGGGAATTCTACAGACCAGGAATCAGCTGTCCTACAGCGATGGGGGAATACAGGTATCGGTCAGCGAGAAAACCCCTCTTCTGCAGGCGTGGATAAATCTGTTTCAGAGTAGATATGAGCAGAAGAAAATACAGTGGAAGATCTCTCAGAATATTTCCCAAGCACTGGGAAACTACGGTGGTGGGGTACACAGTGAGTATTGGGAATACTCTGACTACTATGTAGATACGTGATTGCCTTGAAAGTTTCCCTGCCACCAGTGAGTATGCGACTATCTGGCAGGGATAGTACAAAAGCTTTTGGAGATCTTCGATGGCCCAAAGTGGATACAGTGCTAGAAGATTTGTAAATATCGGAGATGCCCTCACGTTTCTCCAGAGCAACGAGATAGTCTGTCTTGACCTTCAATCAGATCGAGCTGGCTATATCCTACTTTACAGACCACTGGAGGTCATCACCCGCATAACAGACATTGCAGTTAGTGATGCTGCCGTGCAGGTAATGGTTGCCGAGTACATCGGAAGATTCTCCAATCTTCGGTTAACCATACATAATACTGACACTGCTGCAGGTAGTTTTGCTATTGATGAGGTTATAGTAGAGTGCGCTTACGATGATAATGCTCTGGTGGTTCCTACAGCAGAATGGATCAGGGTAGCAGGCACCGGAGATAATATTGCGGCGGATATAGCCAAGAGCTATGAGATTCCGGATGGCTTCGCCTTCATGCGAGTCTTTCTGGGGGGTGCTGGGGGTGCGACCACTGCAACTCTGGTAACCACTTCCCCCTCTCCACTTGGTATGTCTGGTATTGGTGCTGTATCCTCTACATCTACCTCTCCTGTACCGTCTCCGGACAATCCTATTCCTGGTACTGTAGTACCTGTGGTCGCTGGTGCTGGCGCTTCTGCAACCACAGCTATAGCAACTCTTACTGGTAGATCCATCCGTTTGGAGGTTGGTGGGGAGGTTTATGTGAAATTTGGGGGTGCAGCAGTTACTACATCTGCTGCAGATTATCATACTCATCTAGTTCGGGGAGAGTCTCGTAATTTCTTTCTGGCTGCTGGCCATACACATGTAGCAATGTGGGGTATTGGTGCAGCTCATCCTTGCTGCCTTTGGCGGGTAGATGGAGTTTAGGATATGAGATACCGTATCTTAGCTTTCATGGCTGCTTCCTTTCTTTTGCCTTCTCTGGTAGGGGCACAGCCAACTCTTCCGGAGGACAGAACCAGGGTGTTGGCTACTTCCGCAGGGGATCCGGTTGATGGTGCACATCCTCTTACCACCTATGACAGCACAGTTTCCGGGTCTTTAATTACTCTTCTGACGGCATTTGTTGCTCCGGGAGCACTTGGGATGCCAGCTCTTGCCTTCGGTGTCATGGGATGGGATGGTACAAATGTGCGGCTCCTATCGGTATCGGCAACTGGTATACTGACCCCTGCTACCAGTACCGCTACGGCTGCCCTGTACGACCCGGATCAGCTCGATGCCATTACCTTCGCTGCGGCGGCCACACGGAAGACGATCACCTGCCAGGTGGTGGGGACCACGCAGGTCCTGGTCCGGGAGGGGGCAGCTACCGGAGGGGTGTGCTGCCATCGCTTCAACGGCGGGG
>Ga0180008_1000044_pt1 | contig 133296 bp, 115 predicted proteins | sample MM_PW_MetaG_FD_121121 | JGI IMG/M metagenome (GOLD analysis project Ga0180008, IMG submission 121121) | Groundwater microbial communities from the Aspo Hard Rock Laboratory (HRL) deep subsurface site, Sweden - MM_PW_MetaG | ecosystem: Environmental > Aquatic > Deep subsurface > Groundwater... | reverse complement strand
GGTAAGAAATTGAAAAAAGGAGAATCTGCTGATTTCAAAGTAATCGAATTTAACAAAGAATTCAAAAGAGTAGTTGCATCTCACACTGCTATCTTCCGTGAAGAAGAAGAGAAAAATGTGAAATCTGCATCTGACAATACTTCATCTAATTCATCTACAAATGCACCAGCTGCAACTTTAGGAGATAGTAATGATGTATTAGCTGCATTGAAAGCTAAAATGGAAAAAACTGAGAAAAAATAATTCTTAGTTGATCTAATAATGAAAGCCTCACAGGGATGTGAGGCTTTTTTTGTGTTGTATTTTCTGATAATATTTATATATTTGAAAGTAATTATAAAATTAATTAAAATGGAAGAAACTAGTTTACAAGAGAACGAAAGATTGTATTTAAGCCAAGAGGCACAAGGATTTTTAAAAGAAACGGCTAAATGGGGCTATTTCTTATCTATACTAGGTTTTATAGGTATAGGTTTCATGGTGGTGCTGGCACTTTTTATCGGTACGATATTTTCGGCCATTAGTGGTTTGAGTGGCACCGCAAATTCCATGGGTTTTCTTGAAACAGGATTTATCTCAGGAATGTACTTGGTTATTGCTTTATTGTATTTTTTCCCCGTATATTACTTATTCCAATTTTCTTCAAAGATGAAAAAGGCGATAAGGTCTAATGATACTGATTTAATTAATTCTTCATTTGAATTTTTAAAATCACATTACAAATTCCTTGGTATACTTTCACTTGTGTTTGTTGTGCTTTATGGACTTGTAATTTTGTTCTCAATACTAGCTGGCGCCGTGGCTTTATTTAATTAATTTTCCTTTTTAAAAAGTGCTTTTAGTACTGCGTTATTTGCAGTAATACTAAAAGCACTTTTTTAGTTAATCAAAATTCTAACTTTTGCTTAATAGTAATTGCTCTTCTGGAGTAAATGTATTGATTACATTGTAAGACTGTATATTGTTGATTTGCATTTGATCTAAAATAGCCACTAAATTACTGTAATTACAGTCTTTACTTGGCTTAATAATTACATTTATTCCTCGATCAGGTTTACCTATACTAGCCGAATATTTAAGTACTTGCTTGTTTTTAATTCTAATTTCTGTTGTCAAGCTTTTTTCCTTCAGATTAAAAGTAGTAGGGGTTTCAATAGGAAAATAAATTAGTCCTTGATAACAGACTACTTTATCATTTTTACCAATTAAAATAGTGTAAGATCTATTTTCGTCAGGCTTATAACAACCCCATCCATTTGTAGATTCATCATTATAAGGTATAGTGAGGTGCATTACATTTGCCTTCCTCATTTCGGCTGCGACCATAAAAAAAATCATTAATAGAAAAGAAACGCTAACCATAGCGGTTAAATCTATTTTATTATTCAATTTTCTGCTTCGAACTTTATAATTAGTATTTATCATCCGTTTGCTTTTTTTAGTTTTTAAGCATTTGCTTTTTTACCCTTTACTAAAAATAAGTAAAATACTGATTAGTTTCCCCTTTTCCTTCTTTTCATGTAGATACAATATTTTTTATAATGATTAAAACGAACTGTTAGCTTAGTTTTTTTGGATTTTATTTAAATAATTTCTTGTCTTTATTAAGTGAAATTAATTAATTAAATTACTGATAAACAGTATTTTATGTCTTATATTTTTAATTTAATAGTTTTTTTAAATCCATAATTGATTATTGGTCGTAAATGATAGTATAAAACACTTAAAATTATATTTATGAAAACTAGAAAATTTTTATCAGTAGCGCTTTTCGCTTTAGTATTTGGAGCAACCTCATTTGCACAGAAAACAGTTATGGTAGGTGGAGCAGCAATGTATCCTACTAAAAATATCGTTGAGAATGCAGTTAATTCTAAAGACCATACAACATTAGTTGCTGCTGTAACTGCTGCTGACTTAGTAGCTACTTTACAAAGTAAAGGACCATTCACCGTTTTTGCCCCAACAAATGCGGCTTTTGATAAATTGCCAGAAGGTACTGTTAGCACTTTATTGAAACCAGAAAATAAAAAAATGTTACAAACAATTCTTACTTACCATGTAGTTGCAGGAAAAATGAATGCATCTGATATTGCTGCGGCAATTAAAAAAGGGAAAGGTAAAGCAACAATGAAAACGGTTAGTGGTGGTACATTGACTGCTTGGATGAAAGGAAAAGATTTATATATCACAGACGAAAAAGGTGGTATGTCAATGGTTACGATTGCAGATGTTAATCAGTCTAATGGAGTAATACACGTGGTAAACGCTGTATTGTTACCAAAAAGTTAATTTTTTTTTTACAGTTGATTTTTTTTTTTAAAAGGGTTCTACTTATTTTTTTAGGTAGAACCTTTTTTGCAAATAAAAAATGCCAATTCTATATTAGAATTGGCATTTTTGTATATTCAAATTTTGTTTTATCTTAAACTCGCACCGAGCTCGGTTTCGAAGTTCTTTTGCAATTTCCCCATGATTTTGTCTATTTGGGCATCTGTTAAAGTCTTATTGTTATCTTGAATGATAAAACTTAATGCATAAGATTTTTTACCTTCTCCAAGATTTGATCCTTCATAAACATCAAACAAATTGATTTCTTTCAATAAGGACTTTTCTGTTTGACGAGCTACGTTATAGACTGAATCGTAGGTAACAGTCTTATCGATTAATAATGCTAAGTCGCGTCTTACTTCTGGATATTTAGGTATATCGCTGTACTTGATTTTGCTACTTGTCGATTTTATGATAACATCCCAATTAAAGTCTGCGTAAAATACCTCATTCTTAATTCCAAAGTGTTTTAGTATTGATTTTTTTACTACTCCAAATTCCACTAAAGCATTATGACCACTTCCGATCGCAATTCCTTCTGAAAAAACATCAGAAGTAGCGGGGCTATTTTGTGTTTTTTGAATTCCGAAACGACCTAATATAGCATCAACATATCCTTTGAATAGGAAAAAATCAGAAGGTTTTTGTGCGTTGGTCCACGTTTCTTGATTTCTATTACCTGTTAATAAAAGTGTCAAATGCTTACGCTCTTCAAAACCTGATAGTAGTTTGTGGTACGATTTTCCAAACTCAAAAAATTTCAAATCCGAATTCTTACGATTGATATTATAAGAGATCGCTTCTAACCCTGAGAATAACAATGATTGTCTTAAAGTTGATAGATCATTGCTTAAAGGATTTAACATAGTAACGTTATGTTCCTCTTTAAGCATGGTAGACAACTGTACATAGGATGGTGTTGTAAGTGAGTTGGCCATCATTTCATTGAAACCTTGCGAATTCAATTGAGTAGCTATTATATTTTGAAGCTTATAATCTTCATTTCGAGGTGAATTAGTAACAGTAGCATTTAGCTTGTTTGAAAAACCAATGTTGTTGTATCCGTATACTCTTAGGATTTCTTCTATAACGTCAATCTCTCTTTGTACGTCCACACGGTATGAAGGTATTGTTAGCCCCAAACCTGCTTCAGAAACACTATTAACTTTTATATCAAGTGACACAAGTATTTGTTTAATAGTATCTTTCGGGATTTCTTGACCAATAATTTTTGCCACATTAGCAAAATTTAAAAACACGGAGAAGTCTTCAATCTTTTTATTATATATATCAACGATTTCAGATGTGATTTCTCCACCAGCAACTTCCTGAATAAGTAGTGCAGCACGTTTTAAAGCGTAAGCCGTTATGTTTGGATCAATTCCTCTTTCAAATCTGAAAGAAGCATCGGTATTCAATTGATGTCTTTTTGCTGTTTTACGTACACTAACCGGGTTAAAATAGGCGCTTTCTAAGAAAATAGAAGTAGTATTATCACTTACTCCAGAATTCTTTCCTCCAAATACACCTGCGATACACAATGGACCTTTGTCATCACAGATCATCAAATCTTCTTCATGTAAACAGCGCTCTACATCATCAAGAGTGGTGAATTTAGTTCCAGCAGTCACTGTTTTTACGATAATTTTTCCATTTATCTTTGCGGTATCAAATGCATGTAAGGGTTGACCTAATTCATGTAAAACGTAATTTGTAACGTCTACAATATTATTTTTAGGGTTTAATCCAATTGCCTTCAATCGATCTTGCAACCATTTTGGAGATGCTTTTACTGTTATGCCAGATATGGTTACACCGCAATAACGTGGTGCTAAATTGTTGTCTTCTACGTTAACGTCAATCTTTAGTGTACGCATATCGACTCTAAAATTACTCACAGATGGAGTGATTAATTCGACATTAATTCCGCTTTGAATCAAACCAGCTCTTAAGTCACGTGCCGTTCCTAAATGACTCATAGCGTCAGCACGATTTGGAGTTAAACCAATTTCAAATACTTCATCATTTTCTATTTTGAATACTTGGGCTGCGGCAGTTCCAGGAATTAATTTGTCATCCAATACCATTATTCCATCATGGCTTTCACCCAAACCTAATTCGTCTTCTGCACAAATCATTCCGTGACTTTCTTGCCCTCTAATTTTACCTTTTTTGATAGTAAAAGGGACTCCTTCTTTATCATATAGTACTGTTCCTATGGTTGCAACAGGTACTTTTTGTCCTGCAGCAACATTTGCAGCGCCACATACTATTTGTACTGGAGTACCGGTACCAATATCAACTGTGGTTACTTTTAGTCTGTCTGCATCTGGATGTTGCTCACAAGTTAGCACATGACCAATAACAATTCCTTCTAACCCTCCTTTTACAGATTGGTATTTTTCAACCATTTCTACTTCAAGTCCCAGATCAGTTAATAAAGCCGATGTATCTTCAGAATTCCAGTCGATTTTGATGAACTGTTTTAACCAGTTATATGATATTTTCATTTGTCATTTTTATAAGGTTGCAAATATAATGATTGCATATTGTAGTAAGAAACTATTTTTTTTGTTTTTTAGGGTAATAAAAGAACACTTTTAGTTCATTTCTTTTTTTTGATTATCGTACTATTTTATTAATTAATTGTTAATTATGTAATTAATACATGTTAAAAAAACAGATATGAAAATTTTGTGCTACAATTTGAACATATTGTGCTGTTTATATCGTAAATTTAAAGGTAAGTTTGAATAAATTAAAATATAGATAGTATGAGCAACATAGCAGAAAGACCTGATTTCAAGGCAAAGTATGACAATTATATTGGTGGTAAATTTGTAGCTCCTGTGAAAGGAGCGTATTTTGATGTATTTTCACCTATTGATGGAAAAGTTTTCACGCAAGCAGCACATTCCACCAAAGAGGATTTAGAATTAGCAGTAGATCATGCCCATGAGGCATTTCAAACTTGGGGAAAAACATCCTCAACAGAACGTAGTAATCTATTAAATAAAATTGCTCAAGTTATAGAAGATAATTTACATTATCTAGCTACAGTTGAGACTATAGATAACGGTAAGGCTATTAGAGAAACACTTGCAGCTGATATTCCATTAGCTATTGATCATTTTAGATATTTTGCCTCCGTTATCAGAGCAGAAGAAAGTTCTATTACCGAGCTTGATGCGTCGACGGTTTCCATCGCATTAAGTGAACCTTTAGGTGTGGTCGCACAAATTATACCTTGGAATTTTCCTATTCTAATGGCGGTATGGAAATTGGCTCCCGCACTGGCTGCTGGTAATACAGTAGTACTTAAGCCAGCAGAGAGTACACCAATATCTATTTTAGTATTGATGGAACTTATTGGTGATATTTTACCTCCAGGAGTTGTAAATATCGTAAACGGATTCGGATCAGAATTAGGTAGAGCATTAGTAACAAACAAAAAAGTATCTAAAGCCGCTTTCACGGGTTCTACAACTACTGGGCGATTAGTGATGCAATATGCTACAGAAAATATAATTCCTGTTACTTTAGAACTAGGAGGGAAGTCACCTAATGTATTTATGAAGTCAGTAGGTGATGCTGATGATGCGTTTTTTGACAAAGCGATCGAAGGAGCTGTTTTATTTGCTTTAAATCAAGGAGAAATATGTACTGCACCTTCTCGTTTATTAGTTCATGAAGATATTTACGATAAATTTATTGCAAAGGTTATTGAGCGTACCAACGCAATAAAAATGGGAAATCCTTTAGACGTAACAACTATGATGGGAGCACAAGCCTCTCTAGTGCAAAAAGAAAAAATCATGTCTTACCTAAAATTAGGTAAAGAGGAAGGAGCTGAATTACTAGCAGGAGGAGATCAAAAAATGTTGGATGGTGATTTAGCTGGTGGATACTACATTCAACCAACTATTTTTAAAGGCCACAATAAAATGCGTATTTTTCAAGAAGAAATTTTTGGACCTGTTTTAGCAGTAACTACTTTTAAAACAACAGAAGAGGCTATAGCTATAGCAAACGATACTATGTATGGCTTAGGAGCTGGTTTGTGGACAAGAGATGCTCACGAGATTTATCAAGTTCCAAGAGCGATTCAAGCGGGTCGTGTATGGGTAAATCAATACCATGCTTATCCTGCAGGAGCACCATTTGGTGGATACAAGCAGTCAGGTATTGGACGTGAAAATCATAAAATGATGTTAGGACATTATCGTCAAACCAAGAATATGCTTATTTCTTATGATAAGAATAAATTAGGATTCTTTTAATAAATAGTTGTTGATTAAAAAAAGGTAAGTTTATAACTTACCTTTTTTATTAAAAGAAGAAGTGTAATTACTAAATACAGAAATGATGAAAAGGATTGATGCTACAAACGAGGCAATAGAACTTATAAAAATTTTAAAAGAAAAGCACGGAGACTTAATGTTTTATCAAGCAGGTGGTTGTTGTGAGGGCACACAGCCTCAATGCTTTGAAAAAGGTGGTTTTTACCAACGAATGGGTGACGTGTGTATAGGCACAATCGAGGATGTAGAATTTTGGGTTGATAAAGATTTATATGAATACTGGAAACATGCACACTTTACCCTAAAAGTAATTGATGCATTTGGAGCTGGTGGTTTTTCCTTAGAAACCCCTTATAAAAAAACGTTTCAAATTGATTATCGCATTTTTACAGCTGCAGAAGAGTTGGAGCTAGATCCAGTTACCGTAATTGAATAATTTTAAGTATTATAAAGTAACTGGTATTGTTTAGGAGTTATTCCTTCATGTTTTTTAAATAATCGGATAAAGTAATTACTATTGTCAAATCCAGCCATGTAGCAGACTTCATTTATTTGAATGGCTGGATTTTTTAGTAATGTTTTAGCATGTCTAATTTTTTCTTGAATGACAAATTCTATAGGACTCATCCCTAATTCTTTTTTAAAATAGCGATAAAATGAGGTTGTACTCATACACGCTTTATCACTTAAGTTTTTAAGACTTATACTTTCTTTAATATTTAGTCTAATGTAATCTAACACTTGTGTTATTGGAGAATACGGATCAGTATGTAAGCCATCATCGATCGACTTTGCTGTTTGGGTTTGAATGATTCGAATTAATAGTTCTTGTAAAGTTAAATCTGCTAGCACATCTTTAGTAATAGAGGTACTCATGCATTCCTTAATAAGTTTATTTATGGTAGCAGCTAATTCTACATTATTAAAAAAATAATAATTCTGAAAATTTAAGTGCCAAAATTGTTTTTCACCTTCCTTAGGATACCGTTCGTTTAAGAAGTCTAGAGTGCTATTAATTTTATACTGATCGATTGCTAAAGCCAAACATTGCGTTGGATTTTTTCTTGATGCTTCGGGAAAATCAATTTTCATTTCGACATTCGAGGGAATCATCACTGTTTCACCCGGAAGGTATTCAAAACTAGGATCGTCAAAAAGGTGCATCACTTTTTTACCACGTAACATGCTCGTAACAACCAAGTCATTAAATTTTAGGGGAACTAAAGTTGAAGCTTCATAGGTCTCAAACAAATTTAATTCGCAATGATTTAAATTATAAACGGTTCTGTTTTCTACTAAAGTTTTTAAAGATCGTTCGTTAGATAAATCAGGAGGTTTTATTAAAGCACGATTCGTATTCATAAATTTGAGTCTTTATTGGTAAAGCCTAAATTTAATAAAAATTAAAGTTGCCACGTACTAATAAAGTGTTATAATTTTATATTAATTCTTCAACATGTCTTTTAATATTTTCTGCTATTTTTCTTGTAGGAAGGTCATTATCATCGTAGCCAAAAGGTTCCTCGATCTCTTCAGCAATTAATTCCAAACTAGCTAATACATAAAAGATAAAAACAACCACAGGGATGACATAATACCCCAGATTAAAAACGTAACCAAAGGGCAAGGTCATCACATAAAAGAATATAAATTTTTTTAAAAAGACACTATACGAGTAGGGTATAGGAGTGTTTTTTATTCTTTCGCACGCACCACAAATATCGGTAAACGATTGTAGTTCGCTGTTGATAATAATTAATTGATCACCTGTTATTTTTTTACTTTCGTATAAGTCGTTTATTCTCATAAACATCATCTTAGCTACTTGGTTAGGTCTGTGGGTATGATGATCTACTGTGAATGTAATTTCTTCGGATAATTGTTTCCCTGTTTCTTCATCCTTCAAATGTTTATTTAGGATAGCGGCATAGCTAGGAATCATTTTTTTAAAATAATTTCTATCTTTCTCATCCTTTAAAATGGCATGTAATTTTATGGCTAGATTGCGACTATTATTTACCAAGGCACCCCATAATTTACGTCCTTCCCACCACCTATCGTAAGCTGTATTTGTTCTAAAAACTAGTAAAAGAGAGATTACAAATCCCAACATGCCATGCATGATCGATATGTTTTTTACATGGCTATCATCTGGTAGATGCCAGTATTCAATTTCTAGATAGGCAACCCCTCCAGAATATAAACCTATCATGATCATCAATGGAACTAATTTCCTAAAAGTATCGGCTTTATGAAATCGAAAAATAAAAATTATCCACTTCTTGGGGTTGTATGAAATCATTGTAATCAGTTGTTTTTACAAATTTATATTTTAAAATTGATTTATGTCTCTTCATAAAAAAAATCCTCAATCAAAATTACCAAAAGTAAAATTGAATGAGGATTAAATTGAATTAAAATTAAGGTCTATATACTTAAAAAGTTAAATTACCCGCAAGTTCCCTTAACGCTATCTCAGATAATTTCGCCTGATACTGCGCGTTACTGAAACGAACTTTTGCATTTACAAAGTTCAGTTGAGCAGTTCTAAATTCTAAAGTTGTAATTGTTCCAATACGGAATTTATCTAAAGTGATATCTAAGTTTTGCTTCGCAATAGTCTCGTTTGTTTCTTCCAAATCAGTTAACTCTAAGTTGGTTAAATAGGTTTGATAAGCAGTTGTTAACTGGGTTTGCAGTGCTAAACTTTGCTGTTCTATTTGGGCAGCTGCAGTCTCTATTTGAATCTTAGCAATTTTTTCATTTCGATTTTGTGCATTACCATCAAAAAGGTTTAAGGAAGCATTAAACCCATAATTAAGCCCTCTCGATGTAGATTGGGTAATAAAACCTAAACTAGATTGACTCTGTCCAAAGTTATAACCTGTACTTACTCGTATTGTAGGGTACCGCGCTGCTTTTACCTGCTTTAGTTGTAATTCGGATATTCGTTTATTAATGATTTGAGCTTGTAGCATAGGATTTTGATTATCAGCTAATGTCATTAATTCAGATAAATTTAATTGGTTGTCGATACTAATCGTTTCTACAACAGTAAAGTCAGTGGAGACAGTACGAGCTAAAATTTCGTTAAGTGAAGTCTTCGTATTAGCGTATAACTCTTTTTGGCGTAATAAATTTACTTTATCCGTATTCAAATCTACTTGCGCGTTTAACACCTCTAGTTTAGATGCTTTTCCTATGGAAAATCTATTTTTAGCTAGGTCAAGTCGTTGGTTGGAAATAATCATTGTAGAGTCTAACGCAGCTAGTTGTTGCTGTTGTTGTACTAAATTGAAATAAGTAGCATTTACATCGCTTATTCTAGTTAAAATAGCCAACTTTAGTTCAGCATCGCCTAATTTCTGTAGCTCTCTTAATTGTTCTTTACGAGCAAACATTCGTAAACCATCAAAAACCGTCCAATCTAAAAGTACGCCATAGCTTAAACTATTATTTTTTGCATTACTTAAACTATTTTCTGTTCCATCAATTCTAGTTTGAGTCAAATTTTGAACACTATTATTGTCTGTTACTGTGGCAGTAGCTCTAGGTAACATTCCTGCATTCCCAGAAGATACATTAGCATCATCAACTTTAAGATCATTTTTCGCGATTTTTATATCGTAGTTATTTTCCAATGCAATTTTCACAGCATCTTCGATAGTTAACAATTCCTGTGCATTAGCACTATAGACTGATAGAATAAATAGTACAAAATAGGGGGCAACTTGTTTAATTATTTTCATCTTATTTTGATTCTTTTTCATATTCTTCAATGTGTTCAAATTCTGGATAATGTTTTTTAGTTCGTGACCACATAAAGTAAAGTGCTGGAATAACAAAAAGAGTTAACACTAGTGAAAATATCGTTCCGCCTACAATAACAACTCCCATTCCTATTCTACTAGTGGATGCCGCACCTAATGACATGGCAATTGGTAATGCACCAAGAGATATGGCTAAACTAGTCATTAAGATAGGTCTTAAACGAGCCTCTGATGCTTCAAGAATTGCTTCAAGTTTTGGTTTACCCTGTTCTCGAAGTTGGTTTGCAAACTCAACAATCAAAATTCCATTTTTAGTAACCAAACCAATAAGCATTACAGTTCCAATTTGGCTAAAGATATTCCAAGTTTGATTAAATAACCATAGAGAAAACAAAGCTCCTGCTACAGCCATAGGTACTGTTAATATAATAATGAATGGATCAATAAAACTCTCAAATTGTGCAGCAAGGATTAAAAAGATAAGTAATAACGCCAATCCAAATGCAAATGAGGTATTAGAACTACTTTCAACAAAATCTCTCGATTCTCCGCCTAGGTCAGTTGTAAAGGTGTCATCAAGTACTTTAGCACGAATTTCTTCCATTGCTTCGATTCCATCACTGATACTTTTGCCAGGAGCAAGAGCTGCTGAAACGGTGGCCGACATAAATCTGTTGTTGTGATATAGCTGTGGTGGTTTACTTTGCTCTTCGGTACTTACAATGTTATCCATTTGTATCAATTCGCCCTTGTCATTTTTAACATACATCGAAGTTAAATCCAATGGTTTTGAGCGGTCTTTTTGATCAAATTGACCTATCACTTGGTATTGTTTTCCTTTTTTCATAAAATAACCAAAACGTTGTCCACTTAAGGAAAGCTGTAATGTTTGAGCAATGTCTATTACAGAGACTCCAAGACTTTCAGCTTTTTCACGATCAATTGAAACATTAATTTCTGGTTTATTAAATTTCAAATTCACATCAGTCATGGCAAAAGTAGGATTGTTAGCTGCCTCCTCCATAAACTCAGGAATCTTTTGCTCTAACTTAGCAAAATTCTGTGTTTGTATGATGTATTGTATAGGTAGTCCTCCACGTCTGTTTACAGCGATAGTAGGTTGCTCCGTAACAGATGTTTTTGCATCAACGTATCCTTTGGTCCATTTAGTTAGGTTATCGGCAATTTCATGCTGCGATAGCTCTCGCTCACCAGACTCTTTTAGAGAAAGTCTCATGAAACCACTGTTCACTGACGAAGAACCAAACCCTGGAGAGGTAATTGTTAAAGCTACTTTTTTCTCGGAAACAGAATCCTCAACCAATTGTGATATTTCTTGCATAAAACGATCCATGTACTCATAACTAGCCCCTTCAGGAGCAGTCATTCGCAATACTAATGAACTTCGGTCATCATAGGGTGCTGTTTCTTTTTGAATTAAATTGTAAAAAACATATATTAAACCAAAACAAGCAATCAAAATTGGAAAACTGATCCATTTTTTTTTCATAAAATTACTCAGTGAACTTGCGTAATTAGAGTTTAATTTTTGAAAGTATGGTTCAGTTGCAATATAAAACTTAGATTTCTTTTGCTCGCCGCCTTTCATTAAATAGGCATTAAGCATTGGTGTCAAGGTCAAGGACACGAAAGCTGAGATTAATACAGCTGCTCCAATGACGACACCAAACTCTCGAAATAGTCTACCAACAAAACCTTCTAAGAATATTACAGGTAAAAATACCGCAGCTAAAGTCACGGATATCGAGATAACAGCAAAAAATATTTCGTTTGATCCTTTTATTGCAGCTTCAATTGGTGTCATTCCTTCCTCGACTTTCTTAAAAATATTTTCGGTCACAACAATACCATCATCAACGACAAGGCCAGTTGCAAGAACAATAGCTAGTAAGGTTAATACATTTATAGAGAAACCAAAAAGCCACATAATAAAGAAAGTAGCGATTAACGATACTGGAATATCAATCAAAGGTCTAAAAGCGATTGCCCAGTCCCTAAAGAAAAGGTAAATAATTAATATCACCAAGAAAATTGATATACCAAGAGTTTCAGCAACTTCCAAAACTGATTTCTTTACAAAAATAGTATTGTCTAAGGCTATATTAAGCTTAATATCCTTGGGTAAGTCTTTCTTTAGATCTTCGTACTGCTCGTAAAACGCTTTAGAGATATCTAAATAATTAGCACCAGGACGGGGAACAATAGCAAGTCCTACTAAAGGTAAACCTGATTGGCTTAATTTTGTTTCAATATTCTCAGGACCTAATTCAGCTCTACCAATATCACTTAAGCGCACTGTTTTAGCTCCGTCAGTTCTAATGATTATATTGTTAAACTCTTCAGCTGTAGCTAAATTTCCAACCGTTTTTACAGTAAGCTCGGTGTTATCACCAGTTAATTTACCAGAAGGCAATTCTACATTTTGTTGATTCAATGCCGCACGTACTTCTGCTACAGTACAACCGTAAGAAGCTAATTTTACGGGATCAATCCACAAACGCATAGCGTATCTTTTTTGTCCCCAAATTTGCACACCACTTACTCCAGGAATAGTTTCTAAACGTTGTGAAATTACGTTTTCGGCATAATCACTTAATTCAAGCTGACTTCTAGTATCACTTTGAACCGTCATCGAGATGATAGCGTCACTATTAGCATCCGCTTTAGAAACCACCGGCGGTGCATCAATATCTTGTGGTAAACTACGAATGGCTTGAGAAACTTTATCTCTCACATCATTTGAAGCTTCTTCAAGATCTTTGTCTAAGTTAAATTCAACGGTAATACTACTACTACCTTGCGAACTTGAAGAGGTGATGTTACGAATACCATCAATAGAATTGATTGCTTTTTCGAGCGGCTCTGTAATTTGCGATTCGATAATATCAGCATTTGCTCCGGTGTAGTTGGTTCTAATCGATACTTGTGCAGGATCAATAGATGGAAACTCCCTAACGCCCAGATAGGTGTATCCAATTATACCAAATAAAACGATGGTAAGGTTCATCACGATCGTTAATACAGGTCTTTTTATACTTAAAGTTGATAAACTCATTTTAATAGTTTAATGATGAGATGATTAGTTTAAAAATTACTTAATGCTTACTTTAACTGGAGCTTCGTTTTTAAGAGACATAACGCCGCTTGTGATTACAGTATCACCCGCTTTCAATCCCGATAAAATTAGTAATGAAGCATCTGTTCTAGTAGCGGTCTCTACCATTATTTCTTTGGCTTTGCCAAAATCTGAAATGAATACTTTTTTTCCATTTTGAACAGGAATAACTGCTTGCGTGGGAACCACAATGGCGTCTTTGATCACATCTAAAGGAAGTTCTACGTTAGCAAATGTTCCAGGTAGTAATTTTCCATCTTTATTTTCGGCAATAGCTCTTACCTGTAACGTTCTAGTTGCTACCTCTACCGCTGGCTCGATAGCATATACTTTTGCAGTATATTTTTCTGTAGAACCCGATACACTAAATTTTAAAATTGTATTTGATTTTACTTGATTAGCATATTTTTCAGGAATAGAAAAAGTGATTTTTAATTTCCCTGTATTTACCAAGTTAGCAACTGGCATGGTTGGTGTAATATATGTTCCTTTTGAGATCGAACGCAAACCAATTTTTCCTGAAAAAGGAGCGCGAACAGCCGTTTTAGCAATTTGTGCTTTAATCAGCTGGCTCATAGCTTTTGTAGAAGCATATTCTGCTCTAGCTACATCATATTCCTCTTGACTTATGGCTTCTTTTTGTAATAATAATTTTGCTCTTCTTTCATTTTCTCCAGCTAAGTTTTCTCTTGTACCTGCCTGGCTAAGCTGCGCTCTCAGTTCCACATCGTTTACTTTAAACAGTAGTTGTCCCGCTGTAACATTGCTTCCTTCATTAAAATTGATACTTTCTACAATTCCAGATACTTCAGATATAATTTCTACTTGTTCATTCGCTTCGATAGAACCAGAGAGGGATAATGTGTTATCAAAAGTTTCAGTTTTAACAATGATACCAGTAACTTTCATTGCACTTTTTTTATCTGATTTTCCATTTTGACCTTCTGACTTACTTTTATTATCGACAATTCTGTACGTAATAAAAGCACCAAAGCCAAGGATTAATAAAGCGTAAACTACATGTTTTATTTTCATAATTAGGGACGATAGAGAGATTGATTATTGTAATATTATGTTAAAAAAAGCAAACTTATGTATTCCAATTTGCAATTGTATTATCATTAGAGTTTATTTAACAGTTGTACATACAAATAATTTTATTGTATTTTACCTATTCATTTTTGCATTAACTGCAAATTAATCTCGTTAAATGACCTAATTGTGTAAAATAAGGTCTGCTATTTATAATTGACGGACGAATGTCCGTTTTTGACTTAGACTTAAAAAAAACTTAAAGGTTTAATCTGTTGATAAAAAAATTAACTAATATAATTCCAAATATTTTTTTTCTTGGTTAGTTCAATATATACAGCACGCATAGTAGCATGTTCTGGTCGCTCCATTGCAATGTCAGTTTGCAAAATTTTTAAAGCATGGTGTCTCGCTAGGGCTAAAATATCTTTGTCCTTGACAATATCGGCTATTTGCAAATTTAATACACCGCTTTGTTGTGTTCCCATTAAATTTCCCGGTCCTCGAAGTTTTAAATCTACCTCTGCGATTTCAAATCCATCATTGGTACTAACCATCGTTTCCATTCGTGTTTTGCTGTCGGCACTTAGTTTGTGACTTGTCATAAGGATACAATAACTTTGATCAGCGCCACGTCCTACGCGACCACGCAATTGATGTAGTTGAGAAAGTCCAAAACGTTCGGCACTTTCGATGATCATAACAGAGGCATTAGGTACATTGACACCTACCTCGATTACAGTGGTTGCGACCATAATATTCGTTTTTCCATCTGAGAATCGTTTCATCTCAGCATCTTTTTCTGCAGGCTTCATTTTACCATGTAAAATCGAAATGGCATATTGTGGTAAAGGGAAATCACGTGATATACTTTCGTAACCATCCATAAGGTCTTTGAAATCCATTTTTTCTGATTCTTGTATCAATGGGTAGACAATGTAAATTTGTCGTCCAATAGCAATTTCGTCTCTAATAAATTTCCATACTTTTAGTCGATTGCTATCAAACCGGTGCACTGTTTGTATGGGTTTTCGACCAGGAGGGAGCTCATCAATTACGGATATGTCTAGATCGCCGTATAAACTCATAGCAAGCGTTCGCGGAATAGGAGTAGCAGTCATAACTAATACGTGAGGCGGAATCGTATTTTTTTTCCATAATTTAGAACGTTGTTCTACTCCAAAACGATGCTGCTCATCGATAACCGCTAATCCTAAATTTTTAAATTTGACTTTATCCTCTAATAAGGCGTGAGTACCAATTAGTATTTGTAAAGTTCCGTTTTCTAATTCTTCATGTAAAACTCTACGAGCAGCTATTTTAGTAGAGCCCGTAAGTATTTTAATAGTTATGTTTGATTTATTGGCTAATTCTGAAAGTCCAATAAAGTGTTGATTTGCTAAAATTTCAGTGGGAGCCATCAAGCAAGCCTGAAAACCATTGTCTATAGCCAATAAAATACTCATAAAAGCTACAATAGTTTTTCCAGAACCTACGTCTCCTTGCAACAAGCGATTCATTTGGGCGTTGCTTCCCATATCCGTTCGGATTTCTTTTATTACTCTTTTTTGCGCTCCTGTTAATTCAAAAGGTAAGTGATTTTGATAAAAATCAGTAAAGTAATCGCCCACTTTTGCAAAAGGATGTCCTTTAATTTTATGTTTCTGAATCTTGTTTTTCATTATCAATTGTAATTGAATAAAAAACAATTCTTCAAATTTAAGTCGGAATTGAGCTTTCGCCAAGGCATCGGCACTTTTGGGGAAATGAATATTAAATAAAGCAGTGTTTTTAGGAATGAGCTTCAATTCCTGTAATAAATAATCGGGGATGGTTTCTATAAACAAAGCTTGCGTTTCTAGAAACAACTGCTGCATCATTTTATTAATACCACGATTTGTAATACCTCTATTGGTTAGGGTTTCCGTAGAAGGATACACGGCTTGCATGGCAGAGCGGAGACTTTTTTCATGTTCAGCCAACAATTCTATTTCGGGATGCGCCATATTATACATTCCGTTGAACGACGTACATTTGCCAAAAATCACAAGAACTTCATTAAGTTTTAAAGATTCACGAACCCATTTATGACCTTGAAACCAAACAAGTTCCATTTGTCCCGTGTCATCTACAAAAGTAGCAACAAGACGTTTTCTCCCTTTTCCAAATTCAACCGTTTTGATGTTTATTATTTTTCCAATAATTTGAACCTCGGTAACATTATTTTGTATTTCGTTTATTTTATAGTATCGGGTTCTATCAATGTATCTATTGGGATAAAGATTTAATAAATCTCCGTACTTATGTATTCCTAATTCTTTGCGTAGCAATGTACCTCTATTGGGTCCAACGCCTTTCAAATATTCAATAGGTGTAAGTAAAAGATTGTTTGACATTTTAAATTTATTGGGAATAATTTTGATAGTAAATTCAAAGAACGAAGATAGTTTTTAAATAGGTAAATAGGAAATTCAGAATTAACTCAATTTTGAAAAAAAATAATTAGAATGAAAAACAATGTATTTTAATTTTCATATTTGCATTACAACGAAAAAAATTAAAAATGGTTTTAGACTCAATTAAAAATTATGGACTGTATGCCAATATTACGGAACGATTGGCTGCAGGTTTTAACTTTATCAACACCTCAGATTTATTAGCTATCGCAGTAGGGACATATGAAATCGATGGTAAAGCAATTTTCGCTATTGTTCAAGAATATGATACAAAGGACGAGAAGGATTGTTTTCTTGAGGGACATACTAAATATATTGATATTCAATATATGGTTCAAGGAACCGAGATGATGGGTATTACTACAAAGGGAAATCAAAAAATTCAATCATTTGATGTAGATAAAGACTATACTTTTTATGAGGGAGAAACGTCTTATATTAAAGTAGGAGCAGGCATGTTTACCTTGTTTTTTCCAGATGATTTACATCGCCCTTGTATACGAGTTGGTGATGTAACCAAGGTTAAAAAAGTGGTAGTAAAAGTACAAATTTAGTAATCCGCTTTTGTTGTAGCTACGACGAGAAGAATTGGATGCCACTTCGTGCTGATTATGATTATCAATAGAAAGAGAATACCTTTGGGTAAATAATAGAAAAAAAAAACATATAAATTATGACAACTCATTTGGCTTTACTGCGAGGAATAAATGTATCTGGTCACAACATGATCAAAATGGATGCTTTACAAAAAATGCTTGAGAATATGGGATTCACAAATGTAATAACATATATTCAGTCAGGAAATGTTTTTGTGACAAGTAAAGAAGAAGATGCAGCGACTGTCGGATTCAAAATCAAACAAGAAATCTTTAAAGTATTTGGTTATGATGTTCCTACTATTGTAATTGGTCAAAATCATTTGGAAAGTTGTTTAGTGAATAATCCTTTTTTAAAAGAAAAAGAGGTCGATCATAAAAAATTATACGTTGCTTTTATCTCAAAAGAACTTCGCTCAGAAAATATAAATGATCTAAAAATTAGCCAATTTAAACCTGACGAAGCTAGTATTGACGCTAATAAAATATTTATTAAATATGCAGTTGGTGCAGGGAAAACAAGATTAGATCAAAAATACATTGAGAAAAAACTAAATGTAACCGCTACAATCCGAAACTGGAATTCCGTTAGTCAACTGCTTAAGATGTATCAAGATATGGCTTAGTATCTAGGATTTTAAAGAGTATCTCATACCGTTGTAGATTTCTATTTTAAGTACTTTTTTTTATATAAATTCTTACTTTATTAAGTATTTTCAAGATGAAAATATTTATATTTATTTTAATATTAATTGAATACTATTTGTTAAATGCTTAAAAACACCCTCTTTTGTATCCTTGCATTATGCTTCGTTACCACAGCCATTGGTCAAAACGGAAATCCCTCCGATTATTTATCAGCACAATTTCATAAAGAGCGAAGACAAGCTTTTCGGGCTTTAATGCCTTTTAATAGTGTCGCAGTGTTTTTTGGTAATCCAGTACGCAATAGAGCAAATGACGTAGATTATGTCTATCATCAAGATCCAGATTTTTACTATTTAACAGGATATAAAGAGCCTAATTGTGTTTTGGTGCTTTTTTCAGGAGATCAACTGTCTGCAGATGGGAATAAATATAACGAGTTAATTTACGTTCAAGAAAAGAACCCGAGTGAGGAGCAATGGACAGGTATTAGATTGGGTATTGCAGGAGCAAAAAAAGATTTAGGTTTTTCAGCTGCTTACAATGGCGAAATATTCTTAAAGTCTGGGATTAATTTCTCTAATTTTGATTCCGTGTTATTTAAAGAATTCAAAGAGGACAATGGCGACTCTGCTGGTAGAGATAAAGCTGATTTGTATAAATTAATAGAATCGTTTAAGGCTCAAATAGGGTACAAGACAACTGTAGTTTCAAAGAGTGATTCAAAAGGAATTGGAGATGTTAAGAGCAAGAGTATTACAGCTAGTAAGAAAGAGAACTTTAATACCAATGCTATTCCGAGTTTTATGGCTAGCTTACGTGAAATTAAAGGTACAGAAGAGTTAAAATTATTAACTAAAGCGGTTCGTATTTCAGCTATTGCTCAAAGAGAGGTTATGAAAGCGATGCACACAGGGATGTCTGAAACTGAAATTCAGGGGATTCATGAATTTGTTTATAGAAAATATGGTAGCGAGTTTGAAGGCTATCCATCTATAATAGGGGCAGGTAATAATGGTTGCATTCTACACTATATCGAAAACAGTAAAACTAAGGTTGAAAATGATTTGGTTTTAATGGATGTTGGCGCTGAATATCACGGTTATACTGCTGATGTTACACGAACCATACCTGCCAACGGAAAATTTACAGTTGAACAAAAATTGATATATGATTTAGTATATGAGGCTCAAGAAGCGGGAATAGCTGCTTCAAAAGTGGGCGTAACATTTGGATCTCTTGACGGTATTGCTCGCCAAATAATTAACAAGGGGTTATTAAAACTTGGCATTGTAAAATCTGAAGCAGATGGGAATCAATATTTCCCACATGGTTTAGGTCATCACATAGGTTTAGATGTTCACGATCCAGGCGCTTACAATGCTCTAGAGAGTAATATGGTAATTACTATTGAACCAGGTATTTATATACCCACTGGTAGTAATTGTGATAAAAAGTGGTGGGGAATTGGAGTACGAATTGAAGATGACATTCTAATTACGCCTGATGGCCCCCTTAATTTAAGTGCAGAGGCGCCAAGAAAATGGCAAGAAATTGAAGAATTAATGAAGGAGAAGAGTGTGTTCTCCAACTATACCGTTCCTAATCTAGATTAACTGTTTGTTTCTATTTGATTATCAATTAGTACTAGTTAATCTTTATGGCTTAGCTATTAATTTCTTCTTGTAGTCTACAGTACTTTAATTTTTTTAACTTCATAAAGTTTCTATAAAAAAGGAGACAGTTTTAGTTGCAGCATTGATTATGTTTTATTTTTACGCAAAATCACGTTGAGTTATTTGTCTAAGTTGACAAATTAACTAATTTGATTAAGATAAAATTGGTGAAATAAAAAAGAAAGGAAATAGTTAAAGATGATTGAACCACAGAAATATAATCAGGAAGAAGAAAGACTCAAAATACTTGAGTCCTATTCGATTCTTGACAGTTTGCCGGAAGCTGATTATGAAAATTTAACTAAGATAGCTTCTCACATATGCAATACACCAATTGCTTTAATAACCTTTGTAGATGAAAATAGGCAGTGGTTTAAGTCTCGTCAAGGTTTAGATATTTCAGAAACGCCTAGATCTGTCTCTTTTTGTGGTCACGCTATTAACGATCCCAAGAATATTTTTATAGTTCCAGATGCTAGGGATGATTTTAGATTTCATGATAATCCTGTGGTCACAGGGCAGCCAAATATTGTGTTTTATGCAGGAATACCATTAAAGAATGAAGACGGTTTACCATTAGGAACTATCTGCGTTATTGATCATCAGCCTAGAGTATTATCTGTTGAACAAATCAATTCGTTGAAAGCGCTTTCAGAGCAAACGATGAAATTGTTAGAGCTAAGACTACATAAAAAGCAATTGGAAAAAGCTTTGGTTGAGTTAGAGAAGAAAAATCTAGCTTTAGAGCGTTTTGCTTATGTTGCTGCGCATGATTTAAAATCGCCTTTGCATAATATATCCGGACTTACAGATATGTTTTTATATAATTATAAAGAGTCTACTGACCAAGAGGGAACACAAATTTTATCTTTAATAAAAAGTTCTTCAGAGAGATTAAAAGAGCTAATAGACAGCTTACTAGATTATAGTAAATCAAATGTGATTGATAAGGAGAAAAACACAAACATAAGTGTTGTTCGATTAGAGAAGGAAATCACTAGCCTTTTTGCCTTTCATAATAATTGTTCAATAGTATTCAAATCGAATACAGAAGAATTGTTGGCTAACAAATCGGCTTTAGAGCAAATTTTGGTAAACTTATTGACCAATGCGATAAAATATAATGACAAAGAAAAGATTGAAATAACAATTGATATTACTGAAACAAAAGGCCAATATGAAATCATTGTTAGTGACAATGGACCTGGCATTGTGAAAGAGCATCAAGAGATGATTTTCGAAATTTTTGAAACCGTGACATCGATAGACCGTTTTGGTGAAAAAGGAAATGGTATTGGTCTAGCAACTGTCAAGAAAATTGTAGAAGCCTTAGGTGGCGAGATTACCGTGGATTCCTCGCTAGGGAAAGGAGCTATATTTAAATTCACTTTGGCGCGTTAAAAAATGTCGCTTTGATATCTTGCTCGCTTTAATTTTAAGAGAGAAGTAACTAAACTTAAAAAGTAGTAGCAATGATCTTTTCTACTTTCAATTCCATAATTGAATACTCTATTTTAGTAAACTCGAGATATGGGTTCTATTTGTTTTAGAAAGAATGTAACTTTGGTGCTCTAATTTATTATTTATGAAATTTATCTTTCTTTTTTTATGTTCTTTCGCTTTCGCGCAGCAAACAAAGTTTGTCGATTTTAAATCGGTATCGGCAGAACTTAAATTAGATTCTAAAGAAAAGTCCATCTCTGGAAAGGTAATTTATAAATTTGAATGGTTAGAACTCACAGATACGATTACCATCGATGCACAAAACATGGCCTTTTCTGTAGTAAAGCTAAATGGAAAAAACATACCATTTATAAATACAGGTAAACAAATTCAGTTCATTCCTCCTTTTATTAAAGGCGACAATACGCTTTATTTAGAATATAAGGCTAAACCTCAAAAAGCGCTTTATTTCTTAGGTTCTGAAGAAAAAAATGACACGCAAATTTGGACGCAAGGGCAGGGGAGATATACAAGCAATTGGTTCCCAAGTTTCGATGATGTAAATGAAAAATTGATTTTTAATTTATCCATTATTTATGATTCTCGTTATCAAGTTATTTCAAATGGTCAGTTAGTTCAAAAATCAATTCAAGACGATGAGACTATATGGGAATTTAAAATGAAAAACCCTATGAGTTCTTATTTACTTATGTTAGCTATAGGGAAATATCAAGTTACTCATCTTCAAGCAAAATCAGGAGTGCCTATCGAATTGTATATTGAAGAAGAAGACCAAAGAAATTGGGAGTCTAGTTATCAACATTCAGCAACCATTTTTAATTTCATGGAGAAGAAAATAGGAGTAAAATATCCGTGGAATGTTTACAAACAGGTACCTGTACGAGATTTTTTATATGCAGGTATGGAAAATACGTCTGCGACCATATTTTCTAGAAGATATATTGTTGACAAAATAGGATTCGAGGATCGTAGTTATACAAGCGTGGATGCTCATGAACTGGCACATCAATGGTTTGGTGATTTAATCACGGCTAAAAGTGGTAAGGATCATTGGCTTCAAGAAGGCTTCGCAACGTATTATGCTTTACTAGCAGAAAAAGAAATTAAAGGTGAGGACTATTTTTATGCTAAATTACATGAATCAGCTCAGCAAATAAAATTTGCCTCTAGAACAGATAGCATTCCAATATTGAATGAAAAAGCAAGTTCATTGAGTTTTTATCAAAAAGGGGCTTGGGCATTATTTGTTATTCATGAATCCTTAGGTGATAAAGTTTTTAAAAAAGTAATTAAAAATTATCTGAAGCGATATGCTTTTCAAAACGTAGAAACTCAGGATTTATTTAATGAAACTCATAAATTATCGAATTTTGATACTACCAATTTTAGTAAAGTTTGGCTAGAATCAACCGTATTTAATACTCAGGAAGCCAATGGTTTACTGCTAAAAAACAAAAGTATGCAACTGTTGTTTGAAGTAGAAAAAATGAAGACCATACCAATTGCAGAAAAACTCCAATTTTTTACCAAACTTCTAGAATCAAACACTTCAGCCTACCTAAAAGTAGCTATTGTTAACCAACTTAAAAATGAAAATTATGAGTCGAAAAAAGAATTACTACGATTAGCTCTTGCTACCTCAAACATTGAGGTTCGAATGGCAGTAGCTAATTCTTTATCAAAAATACCTTTAGATTTTAGGACTTCTTATGAAAGTTTGCTTCATGATAAATCATATGAAACGCAGGAAACAGCATTGTATAATTTATGGAAGAATTTTCCAGAACAAAGAGTGAGTTATTTAGATCAAACCAAAGATTGGATTGGTTTTAACGACTATAATCTAAGAACTTTATGGCTTTCGTTGGCACTGTCTACTAAAGATTATAATGCGGATAAAAAGTTATTAATAGGGGAACTAGTATTGTATTCTTCATCTAAGTACGAAGCTATCACTAGGCAGAATGCTTTAGAGAAATTAATTGCTTTTCAATTACTTAACGATGAGGTGCTGATAAATTTAGTTAACGCTACAACACATCACATGTGGCAGTTTTCAAAGTTTGGTCGCGACACTATCAGACGATTGCTTAAGAATGAGGAGACTCGTACTTCTTTTAACAGAATACTTCCTAATTTGTCTGAAATAGAACAGTTTCAATTAAAGCGATTATTGATCGAATAGTTTTTACTAAAACAATTCGTTTACCTCATTTTTTATAAAGGATAATGCAGTACTGCTTGGTGCTGTTTTATCCAGTAAATCGGTAATAAGAACTTCTCTCAAGCTGTTGGCATCAGTAACTTTTTCGTTTTGTGTAGCTATTCTAATCATCTGAATAGTGGCATTTTTGGCTGTCAATACAATTGCCCAACATTTCTCCGAAACATATATTTGTTGTGTTAAGTTATGTTCGATTTCCTGTTCGATTTGAGCTATAATATAATTTTTATAATCATTTTTATCGTCTGATATTGGACTGATACGATTAACTAATTGTAAAGGATTAATTCGTTCCATTAATAATGTCAGTCGCTCATAAGCTTGCAATCGCAACGGTAAAGCTGTTTGTTGATTGTCTTTTTGAATTAGCCAAAGTCTGTTGTTTTGCTGATCTTTAAAGTGTGCATTAAAAAGTGAATAGGCAACTACTCCTGTAATTAAAGCGGGAATTGTATAGCCAAGTATATCAAAAAAAAAGGTTGTGTTCATAAATATCAAATTAAAAAAGCAAAAATATACTTTTTGCTTCTATTTCAAGACTAAATTGCACGGAATAACTTTATAGATTATTATTTTTACCAATTGGAAATGGGGATTTATCATAAAGCATAATTATGATGTTGAGGACCTTGATTTATATATAAGATGGAAACATATATTATTGCATTGCTTTGTGTCGCTGCCTTTGTAGCAGGTTTTATTGATGCTATTGTTGGAGGAGGAGGTTTAATTCAAACGCCAGCTGGTTTAGTTTTACTTCCTAACTTACCTGTATCAACAGTAGTTGGGACACTAAAAATTCCAGCGTTCAGCGGTACTTCTTTCGCTGCATATCAGTACATGAAAAAAGTGACAATGAATTGGAAATTACTTTTCATTATGATGGCTTTAGCATTGCCTTCCGCTTTTTTGGGATCAACTCTACTAACCTATATGAGTAATGATTTTATGAAACCGCTCTTGCTTTTTATCTTGTCACTTTTGGCTATTTATACGTACGCAAAGAAAAATTTTGGACAACATGTCGCGAAAGATATGTCTGATGCACAACAAATAATAAATGCTGTTTTGATCAGTGTTATTGTTGGCTTTTATGACGGATTTATAGGTCCTGGGACAGGAAGTTTTTTTGTAGTTGCTTTCATTGCTTTGATGGGATTTGATTTTTTACACGCTTCTGCTAATGCCAAAATGGTAAACTTAGCGACTAACTTTGGTTCGATCTGTTTATTTGTGATAAAAGGAAAAATCATTTGGGCTATTGCTATTCCTATGGCTGCTAGCAATGCTTTTGGTGGGTGGTTAGGTGCTAAACTAGCAATAAATAAAGGGAACGGTTTTATTCGTGTGTTCTTTTTAGTGGTGGTAATAGCTACTCTAGTTCGATTTGCCTATGATGTTTTTCATTTGTAAATAGATAAATATAACGCAGTCAATAATGGTTTTTATTCCATATAAAAAGCCTTTAAATTAGATGGTTTTAGCACTTTAAAAAAAGATTAGATGCCACTTTATTAACTCTTAAATTCTTATTTTTGCATAAATAGAAAATTTTCATGCAACAATACATTTCCCAACTTAACGAAGCACAAAGAGAACCGGTATTACAAAAGGACGGACCAATGATTATTATTGCTGGTGCTGGTTCAGGTAAAACGCGTGTACTGACAATTAGAATTGCTTATTTAATGCACCAAGGTGTCGATGCTTTCAATATCTTATCGCTGACCTTTACTAATAAAGCGGCTCGCGAAATGAAAAACCGTATCTCTGATATCGTAGGTTCAAGCGAAGCCAAGAATTTATGGATGGGAACTTTTCACTCGGTTTTTGCACGAATACTACGATCGGAAGCAGATAAGTTAGGATATCCTTCTAATTTTACAATTTACGATTCACAAGATTCTCTAAGAGCGATTTCAGGAATTATAAAGGAAATGCAATTGGACCGTGATATTTACAAACCCAAACAAATATTAAGTCGTATTTCGTCTTTTAAAAATAGTTTGATTACGGTAAAAGCCTATTTTAACGATCCAGATTTACAAGAAACGGATGCTATGGCAAAAAAGCCAAGAATGGGTGAAATCTATCAAAATTATGTTGATCGCTGCTTCAAATCAGGGGCAATGGACTTTGATGATTTATTATTAAAAACAAATGAATTATTAACTCGTTTTCCAGAAGTTTTAGCGAAATATCAAAATCGTTTTAGATACATCTTAGTAGATGAGTACCAAGATACCAACCACTCTCAGTATTTAATTGTTAGAGCTTTATCTGATAAATTCCAAAATATCTGTGTAGTAGGTGACGATGCTCAAAGTATCTATGCATTTAGGGGTGCAAATATCAATAACATCTTGAATTTTCAAAAAGATTATGAAGGTGTAAAGACCTTTAGATTGGAGCAGAATTACCGTTCTACAAAAAATATTGTGGAGGCAGCAAATACGATTATTGAGAAAAATAAAGTAAAATTAGACAAGATCGTTTGGACAGCAAATGAATTTGGACCGAAGATAAAAATTCATCGTTCTATGACCGATGCTGAAGAGGGGCGTTTTGTTGCGAGTACTATTTTTGAACAAAAAATGCAAAACCAAATGACTAATGGTCAGTTTGCTATTTTGTATCGCACCAATGCGCAGTCTCGTTCCATGGAGGATGCATTGCGTAAAAGAGATATTCCGTATCGTATTTACGGAGGGCTTTCTTTTTATCAGAGGAAAGAAATTAAAGATGTACTTTGTTATTTGCGTTTGGTTTTAAATCCGAAGGATGAAGAGGCATTAATGCGCGTTATTAATTATCCTGCAAGAGGAATAGGGAATACTACTATCGAAAAAATTGTAGTAGCGGCAAATCACTACAAACGATCGATGTATGAGGTGATGCAGAACATTGATAAAATTGATTTAAAGTTGAACTCAGGTACCAAACAGAAAATTCAAGATTTTGTAACCATGATTCAAAGTTTTCAAGTAATTAATGAAAATCAAGACGCATTTTATATTACGGATCATGTATCTAAAAAAACAGGATTAGTCCAAGAATTAAAAAAAGATGCTACGCCCGAGGGAATGGCTAAGATCCAAAACATTGAAGAATTATTAAACGGTATAAAAGATTTTACCGAAGGTCAAAAAGAGATTGATGGTGCTAGAGGAGCTTTGGGCGAATTTATGGAGGATGTTGCCCTTGCTACGGATTTAGACAAAGACACAAGTGACGAAGACCGTGTAGCACTTATGACAATACATTTAGCTAAAGGCTTAGAGTTTCCTCATGTGTTTGTAGTAGGTATGGAGGAAGATTTGTTTCCCTCAGCTATGAGTATGAGTACTCGATCTGAACTTGAGGAAGAGCGCCGTTTATTTTACGTCGCTTTAACTAGAGCGGAGCATCAAGCGTATCTAACTTATGCGCAATCGCGCTATCGCTGGGGAAAACTGACTGATAGTGAACCATCCCGTTTTATTGAAGAAATTGACTCGCAATATTTAGAATACCTAACACCAGCAGAGTCTTCGTATCGATACCAATCAATGATTGATAAAGATATTTTTGGCGATGTAGACAAATCCAAGCTCAGGTTGGCAAAGCCTGCAAACGGAACACCACCTATTCCAAGCGGTGATAATATGCCTAAACCGGATTTAAATGTACGTAAATTGAAACCTATTGGTGGTAATCCTAATGCCTCTGGAGCTGCGAATTTGTTTGATAATAAACTTACAGCCGGAAATGTGGTAATGCATGAGCGTTTTGGACGTGGCCAAGTTATAAATCTAGAAGGTGTAGGAGCAGATAAAAAAGCAGAGATAAAATTTGAAGTGGGTGGAATCAAGAAGCTTTTATTGCGTTTCGCAAAGTTGGATATTATTGGATAAAAATAAGTTTCAAATTAAATTTTTAAAGTTGTTTAGTAAACGCTTAAACTTTCAACTTGGTAATTGTAAACAAATATACGAATGGCACAATTTTTGAAAATATATGAAGATAAACCTAACGAGGCTGCAATAGCTAAAGTTGTTAAGGTTTTAAAAGACGGTGGTTTGGTTATTTACCCAACAGATACTGTTTACGGTTTAGGTTGTGATATTACAAATTCTAGAGCATTAGAGCGTATTGCTAAGATCAAAGGGGTAAAGTTAGAGAAAGCTAATTTTTCATTTATCTGTCATGATTTGAGTAATCTATCTGATTATGTGAGGCAAATCGATACAGCAACCTTTAAAATTTTAAAGAGAGCTTTACCAGGTCCATATACTTTTATTTTACCGGGTAATAATAATTTGCCAAAAGAATTTAAAAAGAAAACGACCGTAGGGATTCGTGTCCCTGATAACGCGATTGCACTTGAAATTGTGCGACAGTTAGGAAATCCTATTGTGTCTACTTCTATACGAGATGAAGATGATGTGATTGAGTACACCACTGATCCTGAATTAATTTTCGAGAAATGGCAGAATTTAGTGGACTTAGTTATCGATGGTGGTTATGGAGATAACGTAGGATCGACAATAATTGATTTATCAGGTTCTGAGCCTGAAATTATTAGAGCAGGTAAAGGAGATATAGAATTAATCTAAAATTTTGACTCATTTAACGGTGTTTTCTTGAAAAATTATTACCTTTGATGCCTTAAAGATGTTTAAAAGTTAATTATAGCATGTTATTCTTAATTATATTTGATTGGTTATTAGAGAAAAGTTAAGGATACATTAAAGCAGGTCGCAAGACCTGCTTTTTCTTGTTACTACCATTTCTAATTTAAATTTTAGACCGTAGTAGATAAAATTAAATACAGTTCAAAAAAAAAGCGTCTCTGTTAAGAGACGCTTTTTACCTATATAAAAAAACCTAATTATTTAGTTTGTTTTTTCATTTCTTTTTCAATCATTTCGTAGAATTGATCAATTTTAGGAAGTACTACAATACGAGTTCTTCTGTTACGCGCTCTATTGTCAGCATTATCGTTAGCTACTAATGGCACATATGAACTTCTACCAGCTGCGATTAATTGACTTGGTTTAACTCCTAACTCATCTGTAAGAACACGGATGATAGATGTAGAACGTTTAACACTTAAATCCCAGTTATCAAGTAAGATGTTGTTTCCTATGTAAGGAACACTATCTGTATGACCTTCAACCATACATTCGAAATCTGGCTTGTCATTAACAACTTTTGCAACTTTCGCTAAAACACTTTTAGCTTTATCTGTTACATTATAGCTTCCGCTTTTGAATAATAATTTATCTGCGATAGAGATAAATACTACCCCTTTTTCAACATTGATTTCGATATCTGGATCGTTCAAACCAACAGCGCTTTTTAAACTAGTCACTACAGCAAGTGTTACACTATCTTTTTTAGTTAATGCATCTTGCATTCTACTAATTTTTAAGTCTTTTTCTTTGATAGATTCCAAAGCCTTCTCAATGTTTTGAGCTCCTTTAGTCGTTAAAATCGTCATGTCTTTAGACGTGTTGATCAAGTTTTGATTGTACTCTTTCAATCCATCAACTCTTGCTAGAAGTCCAGCCTTCTCTTCAAGACAAGAATTTAATTTTACCGTAGCAGAATTCAACAAGTCTTGAGTTTCCTTGTTTCTGGATTCTAGATCAGCATATTTCTTTTTAGACACACAAGAGGTCAAAAGTGCGAAGAGTGATAAGGTGATTACGATTTTTTTCATAAAAATAATTTTTAGTTGAATTACAAAGTTAGCTTTAAATGATTAATTACAGTAATAATATAGTGTTAAAATCATTTAACAAATATCTTGCCAGAATTAACATAATATTGATAAACGATACTTTTTGTTGAATAGTATGTTTCCGACTGAAAATTGCTTCTTTTTTTATAAGTAACTGATAGTAATGTGTAAAAAGAATAATGAGCTTTAAGAATAGCTGTAAAATGGGCTGCTTTTCCTTGTAAAATAAATTGGATTCCTGCTAAACCATCTAAAATCATCCTTGTAAAAAGAATTGGAAATAATTTATTTTTAGGCAAATTCTTACTTAACATTAATAGTGAATTTCTAAAGTTAAGATACGTTTTTTTCGGATTACCTTGTTGGAGGGTCGCTCCTCCTACGTGATACACTGTTGAGTCATGCTGGTATTTTATTTTATAACCTTTATTGGTGGCGCGCCAACAAAGATCAATTTCTTCCTGATGAGCAAAAAAGATCTCATCGAAACCACCCAATTCTTTGTAAACACTACTTCTTATGAAAAAACAAGCACCAGATGCCCACGAAATTTCACAATTGTTATCATATTGACCAAGATCTTTTTCTACTGTATCGAACACACGACCACGACAATAAGGATAACCGTATTTGTCAATAAAGCCACCTGCTGCACCAGCATATTCAAAGTAATCTTTATTTTTAAAGTCTAGTAGTTTAGGCTGAATTATGGCAGTGTCTCTATCTTTCTCAAAAGTATTGAGAATAGGTTGCAACCAATTGGCTGTAACTTCAATATCTGAATTTACTAATGCATAAATATCAGCATCAATATGCTGTAGCGCTTCATTATAACCTTGTGCAAAGCCATAATTGGTGCTATTTTGAATTATTCTAACGGTGGGAAAATTAGCTTTGACAAAAGCTACTGAATCATCAGTAGAAGCATTATCAGCTACATATATGACTGCTTCGGGCGAAAATTGTACTACTGATGGCAAAAATTGTTCTAACAATTGAACACCATTCCAGTTTAATATAACTACTGCTATTTTTTTCAAGATAATACGGAATTTAAATCTGCAATGTATGAATAATCGATTCTAAAGATTGTAATCGGGAAGTTGAGGCAAAAAAACATATTTCTCGTTTTCAAAATCCATTTGGCAAAAGTAATGATTCAGGCCGTTAGTTACCATCAAATATTGTGCATTCATAGTTATATTGTAACGGGCGATTTGATCAAAGGTAGCTTGAGTGATTTTAACCTCGGGTGCCTTACATTCTACGAGAACTTGAATTTCACCAACGGTATTGAAAACTACGGCATCATATCGTTTTTTTAAACCATTGACTTTTAGTACTTTTTCAACATTTATTAAGGACTTAGGGTACTTTTTTTCTTCTAGTAAAAAGCGCACCACATGTTGTCTAACCCATTCCTCTGGTGTGAGAATGATAAATTTTTTCCTGATTTCATCAAAAATAGACACTTTATTTTCACTATTTTTGAATCGAAAGTCATACTGCTGAAAATTTAGTTTTTGCATGCGACAAAAGTAAGTAAATCAGCTAATAACCAAATTATCAAATAAATTTATTTTGGACGAAGTCATAAAAATTGTAAACGATATTAAGAGCGGTACTATCAAGCCTATCTATTTTTTAATGGGAGAGGAACCATATTATATAGATAAACTATCTGATTACATTGAGCAAAATGTTTTGTCCGAGGAAGAAAAAGGATTCAATCAAACGGTTTTTTACGGTAGAGATGTTACCGTTGAGGATATTGTTTCATCGGCGAAAAGATATCCAATGATGGCTGAAAGACAAGTGATTATCGTAAAAGAAGCTCAAGATCTGACTAAAACAATTGATAAATTAGAATCGTATGCTGAGAATCCGATGGCCACAACGGTTTTGGTAGTTTGCTATAAATACAAGACATTAGATAAACGTAAAAAAGTTACCAAGCTTTTAGCTAAAAACGGAGTAGTTTACGAAAGTAAAAAGCTGTACGAGAATCAAGTTGGAGATTGGATAAAAAGAGTTTTATCGGGTAAAAAGTATGCAATCGAGCCTAAAGCATCAGCGATGTTGGTCGAGTTTTTAGGTACTGATTTAAGTAAAATAAATAACGAATTAGAAAAGCTGCAAATCATTTTACCAAAAGGTGCCACCATTACTCCTAAAGATATCGAGGAGAATATTGGTTTTAGTAAGGATTTTAATGTTTTCGAATTGCGTAAAGCTATCGGTGAGCGCAATCAACTTAAGGCATATACGATTGCTGAGAATTTCGCAAATAACCCTAAAGACAATCCCATGGTCGTTACCACTAGTTTGGTTTTTGGTTTTTTTGTACAACTTTTAAAATACCATGGTTTAAAAGATAAAAACCCTAAAAATGTAGCTACAGTGATAGGGGTAAATCCTTATTTTTTGAAAGAGTATGACCTCGCTTTAAAAAATTATCCGATGCGAAAAGTCAGTCAAGTAGTTGCAGCATTGCGAGAAATTGATGTAAAGAGCAAAGGAGTTGGAGCAAGCGCGATGTCAAATGGGGATTTATTAAGAGAAATGTTGTATCATATTTTTAATTAGCGGTTAAATCACGATATTTGCAACACATAAATTATATATCACAATCATGGGAATGAATAAAAATACGGTCTTAGGATGGGCTACCTTTATAATGATATTGATGGGATTGCTATTAATAGGTCTTGGAGCTTTTAGATATAGCGAAGTTTCAGGCTGGGGATTTGTAGCTGTTGGAGTCGGTTTTCTTGCTAATGCATGGGTTTTTAGCTCATTAAAAGGGAGATTGTAAATAAAATATAAAAATTAAAATTAAATATAATGTCAGACGATAAAAAAGTAATTTTCTCAATGCAAAAATTGAGTAAAACCTACACTGGAGCAGACAAACCTGTTCTTAAAAATATTTATTTAAGTTTCTTTTACGGAGCTAAAATTGGTATTTTAGGTTTGAACGGATCCGGTAAATCATCACTACTTAAAATTATTGCAGGGGTTGATAAAAACTTTCAAGGTGATGTTGTTTTTCAACCGGGTTACACTGTTGGTTATTTAGAGCAAGAGCCAATATTAGATGATACTAAAACAGTTTTAGAAATTGTTCAAGAAGGAGCTGCAGAAACAATGGCTGTACTTGCTGAATATAATAGTATTAATGATTTGTTTGGTCTAGAGGAGAATTATTCTGATCCAGATAAAATGGACAAGTTAATGGATCGTCAAGCAGCTTTACAAGACAAAATTGATGCGCTAGGTGCTTGGGAAATCGATACCAAATTAGAAATTGCAATGGATGCTTTGCGTACGCCAGACGGTGATACGCCAATCAAAAATCTTTCTGGAGGAGAGCGTCGTCGCGTTGCTTTGTGTCGTTTGTTATTGCAACAACCAGATGTTTTGCTTCTTGATGAGCCTACCAACCACTTGGATGCAGAATCTGTGCTTTGGTTAGAACAACATTTAGCACAATATGCAGGAACTGTAATTGCAGTTACGCATGATAGATACTTCTTAGATAATGTTGCTGGATGGATTTTAGAGTTAGATAGAGGAGAGGGTATTCCATGGAAAGGGAATTATTCTTCTTGGTTAGACCAAAAATCGAGTCGTATGGCTCTCGAAGAAAAAGTAGCTTCTAAACGTCGTAAAAACTTAGAAAGAGAGTTAGACTGGGTTCGTCAAGGAGCTAAAGGTCGTCAAACGAAGCAAAAAGCGCGTTTACAAAACTACGATAAGTTGTTAAACGAAGACCAAAAGCAATTAGATGAAAATCTAGAAATTTATATACCTAACGGACCACGTTTAGGAACAAATGTTATTGAAGCTAAGAATGTTGCCAAAGCTTTTGGAGACAAATTATTATACGATAACTTAAATTTCACATTACCACAAGCTGGAATTGTTGGAATTATCGGACCCAATGGTGCTGGTAAGTCAACTATTTTCAGAATGATCATGGGAGAACAAGAAACAGATAGTGGAGAATTCTCTGTAGGTGAGACGGTGAAAATTGCTTATGTAGATCAATCACACTCGAACATAGATCCAAACAAATCAATTTGGGAAAACTTTGCCGATGGTCAAGAATTAATCATGATGGGTGGTAAGCAAGTAAATTCAAGAGCATATTTATCTCGTTTCAATTTTGGTGGTGGTGAGCAAAATAAAAAGGTTTCGGCACTTTCTGGTGGGGAACGTAACCGTTTGCACCTTGCTATGACTTTAAAGGAAGAAGGAAACGTATTGTTACTGGATGAGCCAACGAATGATTTGGATGTAAATACACTTCGTGCACTTGAGGAAGGTTTAGAAAACTTCGCTGGTTGCGCAGTAGTGATTTCTCACGACAGATGGTTCTTGGACAGAATCTGTACGCATATTTTAGCATTCGAAGGGGATTCAGAAGTGTACTATTTTGAAGGTGGATTCTCTGAATACGAAGAAAATAAGAAAAAGCGCCTTGGTGGTGATTTGACACCTAAGCGATTGAAGTATAGAAAATTGATTAGATAATTGTATTTTTAAATCAAACCAAAAAGGATGTCCGCTTTGATTGCGTGACATCCTTTTTTTTATTTCTTTTTTTTGTCATTACTCATTAGTAATAAAACGGTGGCTACCAAACCAATGACTACAAAACCAAAGACAAAAACTATAATGATTGAACCGTTATCCCAGGTGTAAAGCGAAATGTTTTTCATACTATTCTATTTTAGAACTTCAAAAATAGGTAGCAGCACCAAGATAAAATATGATAATAATCAGTTATTACCTTATTGTTCTAAAAATTTATCTTTTAACTCTTTAGTCGGAATCATACATTCCTCTTTTTTTCCAAACCAGCGGTACCTATTTTTAGCGATATAATCATAGATCATATTGCGTACGCTTTCTGGAATAATTTTAAAAACTATGGTTAAGGAATAAAGGAAACCTAAATTAGAAGCTATTCTTAATGCAGCGTCTGATTTATAGTAATACGCTTTTCTAGGCTCATAAAGAATGATACTATCCATTTTTGTTGGATCAATACCAATATAATTACAAATTTCAATTCCTAAAGTTGATTGTAGTGCTACAAACCTAAAAACATCATTTGTGTCTCTTTTAACTATAAACTGAACAGCCGAATTGCAAAGATTACATATACCATCAAATAGTATTATTTTTTTATTAGGAGGTAAGTTTAGCATTTTGTATCGAATTCAGTTTTCTATTTCAAGCTTAATTTTTAATTCCAAGGGACAAGGAGCCTCTAAGATTAGATCTACATTAGTTGTTTAATTTTGTTGGGATTCTTCGTTCCTAAGAATGACAAAAAGGAGACTAATATTAAATCAATAATTTTCTAACTACTTCTTAGCCGCCTCAACAAATTCAAGCGCTTCTAAACTTACTTTTGATGTAAACACTCCGTAGTTCACAGTAGCTTTGTTTTTTTCAATCACATCAATTGTTCCCACTGCACGACCGTCAAACATTCGTACGCGATCACCTACTTTCAAAATAGGTTTTGGTTTTTCGATAATAGGTTTTAATTTCTTCTCTTTCTTTTCTTTACGAATTTCTTCAACGACTAATGTTACTTCTTCAATAACTTCCTTCTTTTTGACAGCTATCGCTTTAGACTCTTTTGCAGTGGCTTTTTTACGTTTTGAATTTTCGATTTCGATAATTTTTAAAAACTCGCCAAGCAGTTCTTTTTTATTTTTATTGTTAAAGTATTTCTCGGCAATATCTTCGACTTTCTGACCAATGTAAATGGTCTTTTGATTACTATCATAAAGCTCCTGATAACTTTCTAGTTTCTGCTTTATTTTGACATTGATAGTCTCCATCTTTTTGCCTTCTTCGCGTGCTTTGGTTTCTTCTTCTTTTAGATTTTGAGAAGTTTTTTCTAGTTTAGAACGTTCTTTTTGAAGCGTAGCTATTGTTTTGTCAAAACGGACTTTCCCCACTTCGATCTTTTTCTTTGCTCGGTTGATAAGGCTAAACGGAATTCCGTTTTTAAGCGCTACCTCAAATGTAAAGGAACTTCCTGCTTGTCCCAAAGCCAATTTATACATAGGCTCCAATGATTTCTCATCAAACATCATGTTGGCATTGGTAGCAAACGGTAGTTCGTTAGCAAGAATTTTTAAATTAGAGTAGTGTGTAGTAATTATTCCAAAGGCTTCTCGGTGGTAGAACTCCTCCAAGAAGATTTCAGCTAACGCACCTCCTAATTCGGGATCAGAACCAGTACCGAATTCATCAATTAAGAACATGGTTTTGCTATTACACTTCTTCAAGAAGTAGTTCATGTTCTTCAATCGGTAGCTGTACGTACTTAAATGATTTTCAATAGATTGGTTATCACCAATATCTGTTAATATCCTGTCAAACAAAAATGTTTCTGATCGTTCATGTACCGGAATCAACATACCAGACTGCAGCATTAATTGCAATAATCCAACTGTTTTTAATGAGATGGTTTTACCTCCAGCGTTAGGTCCAGAGATAACTATAATACGGTTTTCTTGACCCAGTTCAATGGTTTGAGGATGCGTGATTTCATTTTTTTGTTTGTTGTTCAAAAACAAAATCGGGTGATAAGCATCTCTAAAATACATGCGACGTTCATCAGTAATTGCGGGTAAGATTCCATTGATTTTGTTAGCATATTTGGCCTTAGCCGCAACTACATCAATATCACTTAGAAATTCTTGGTATTCAATAAGTAATGGTAAGAAGGGTCTAATAGAATTTGACAGTTGTTTTAAAATTCGGGTAATTTCTTCTTTTTCCTCATATTCTAAATTGCTTAGCTCTCTAGAGTATTGCAACGTCATTTCGGGTTCTACATAAGCAATACTTCCCGTTTTTGAACTGCCTAAAATAGTTCCTTTCACTTTACGACGGTACATCGCTAAAACGGCCAGTACACGTCTGTTTTGAACAAAACTTTCTTTTATATCATCTAAGTAACCTAAACCATTGTAATGTGACATGGCTACACCAAAACTTTGATTCACTTTACCACGAACACTATTCATGCTGCGTCTTGTGTCTAAAAGTACAGGTGAAGCATTATCTTTAATTTCACCATACTTATCCACTACATCATCAATCATGTGAACAATATCCTTCGTTAGTTCTACGCGAGCTGCTCGAGTATTTATGTTAGGGTAGTAATCGTCAAATTTTCGTAAAAAATTCAATAAAAAGTTAACTGTAGATGCTAGCGTCGCTATTTTTCTAAAACTTCCAACTTCGAGAAAGCTATCCTCGATTGCCAGAAATTTAATTTCGTGATTTATGGTTTCAAATCCGTGGTTAGGAATGGCATTGTTATTTTGAAAAGACGAAACATATTCTGATGTTTGCATTAATGCTTGCATCAAACTCTCTTTGTCTTTAAAGGGAGTTATGTTTAACGCTTTTTCTTTACCAATTTCGGTATTACATATACTCGAAATAGTTTCAAGGACCGTTGGGAATTGTAAATCTTGTAAAGTTTTTTCTGTTATTGATATCATTAGGATAAGTTACTTCTTTGCTACAAAAATAGTTAATAGTGAAGACTATTTTGTAAATAAATACCAAGTTTAACTAATGTTTATTTCTGCTGTAACATAAAAAATAATTGTTCCTTTTATCGATTAGATATCTCTGTGTATCTTTGTGTTCTTAAGTTTTAAAAATAATGCAATTACAACTACCGCCAAAATGGGATTCGCTACTAGCAAATGAACTACAAAAACCTTATTTTCAAGATCTACAAGAGCAGTTAACCCAAGAGTATGAAGTAGGAGCTTGTTATCCTCCGCAGGATTTAATATTGGCTGCTTTTGATTATTGCGAACTTTCGAATTTAAAAGTAGTGATCATAGGTCAAGATCCCTATCATGGGGAAGGCGAGGCTAACGGATTAGCATTCTCTGTAAATGATGGAGTAAAGATACCTCCTTCATTACGAAACATATTTAGAGAGCTAAACGATGGTTTAGATCATTTATTTATGCCTACGTCTGGTAATTTAGAACGTTGGGCAAAGCAAGGTGTACTACTTTTGAATGCAGGATTGACAGTTCGAAAAGACCAAGCAAACAGTCATAAGCACTTAAAATGGAATCTTTTTACGGATGCCGTAATTCAAGAAATTTCAAGTCAAAAAGAAGGTATTGTTTTTCTGTTATGGGGTGCTTTTGCACAAAAGAAAGGTAGTAAAATTGACCGAACTAAGCATTTAGTTTTAGAATCAGGACATCCATCACCCTTAAGTGCTAATCAAGGAAAATGGTTTGGCAACAAGCATTTTAGCAAAGCGAATGCCTATTTAAAAGCTAACAATGAAAGAGAAATTGATTGGTTTTTGTAGTGCATTCGAAAACCTCTATAAAAAACAGATGGAATGTTAAAGTTGCTTGATGAAGAATAACTTTATAAAAAGCGAAACTACACATGCTTACTCAAAAAACGACGAAGGCAATACTGAAAGTAAATTTGTACCATTTTCTAAAAAATAAAAAAACCACTTCGGTTCTATAAACAGAAGTGGTTTTTCAATTTCAATTATTTAAATTGAGTTATTTTCGACTAACATCTAGCAGGATAGCTTTGCTTGCCTTGTTTTCAACAGTTAAAATAATCGGTACATTTTTGACGGTTTTACCTTCTATAATGTACAATTTATTGTTTTTACCAAACTCGGTATTGCTTTTATCAAAATCTACATCACCGTAAGTTAGTGATTGTTTAATATCATTTTTATCAATCCAAGGTTCAGCTAATGTTTTAAGGGCTGCATCTGAGTACTCAAATGGTTTATTACGAATGTCATTTAAAACACGTGCATTTGGGAAATAACTACAACGAGTATCTTTACCGCTAAAAACAAGTGCTACAAAAAAACAACCTATAACTAAACCTACTAGGTAGTAGGCAAAACGATGTACAAACTTCATGAATTATTTTTTTTTGCAAAGGTAGGGCAAAGATTATTTAAAACACAATTAAATTGATATCGTTATTAGGGATGTCAAACCAATCGCCAATGGCCTTATTAGTTAATATACCGTGGTATAAATAAACTCCACATTTTAATCCTTTATCGCAGCGTATCGCACTTTCGATTCCGCCATCATCTGCGATTTGAATTAAGTAAGGTGTAATTATATTGCTGATCGATAACGAAGCGGTTTTAGAGTAGCGTGCGGGTATGTTGGGTACGCAATAGTGCAAGACATTACTTTTTATGAAGGTTGGTTTCTCGTGTGAGGTAACTTCTGAAGTTTCAAAACAACCACCCGTGTCAATGCTAACATCAACAATCACAGCGCCTTTTTTCATATGCTCGACCATTGTTTCTGTAACTACAACAGGTGTTCTATCAATTCCGCGCATGGCACCTATCGCTACGTCACAACGTCTTAAGGCTTTTAATAATGTTTTTGGCTGAATGGTAGACGTAAAGATGCGTTGGTTTAAATTATTCTGCATTCTACGCAATTTGGTAATAGAGTTGTCAAATACTTTCACATTGGCACCTAAACCTATTGCAGTTTTAGCTGCAAATTCTCCAACAGTGCCAGCACCTAAAATAACAACTTCGGTAGGAGGAACGCCGGTGATGTTACCAAAGAGCAATCCTTTTCCAAATTCGGTTGTAATCATTAATTCTGCAGCAATTAATATCGAGGCTGTGCCAGCAATTTCACTAAGTGACTTCACCGCAGGATAGGTTCCGTCTTCGTCTTTTATATATTCAAATGCTAAAGCAGTAATTTTTTTCTTGGTCAAAGCTTCAAAATAGCTTTTTTGTTTTGTTTTTAACTGAATAGCCGAAATCAGAATCGATTGGCTGTTCATCATTTCAATTTCTTCTAGTGTCGGTGGTTCTACTTTTAGAATCATCGGACAGCTAAAAACCTTTTTCGTGTCTTTCGTTACTTCGGCACCAGCATCACTATACTCTTTGTCTGAATAGCTTGAACTTTCTCCAGCTCCAGACTCGATCATTACGCGGTGACCGTGACATGTTAAAGAGTTGACAGCATCAGGCGTTAAACAAATACGGCGTTCTTGATGGCTTGTCTCCTTAGGTAAACCAATAAAAAGTTCGCTACGTCGTTTTCCAACCTCTAGTTTTTCCTCTTGAGGCATTAGTTGCTGCTTTGTAAACGGTGTGAATGAAATTGACATTGTTGTTGTGCTGTTTAAGAGGTAAAATTACATAAAAAAGTTCAAAATACAGTTGACCTTGAGGGCTAAATCATAGAAAAACTAAGGTTACAAAACTTTCTCCATTTTGATATCAGCACGTTCATAAATGCCGCTTTCTAATGGTATTGCTACAAAACCATATTTGTAGTATAAATGAATGGCTGATTGCAAACTTGTATTCGAATACAAAATTAGCTTGGTAGCATTCCTTTCTTTGGCAACTTCAAAACAGTGCTCTAATAGTATTTTTCCAATTCCTAATCCTTGAACGTTTGTTGTAACGGCCATTTTACTAACTTCGTAAACGGTGTTACTAACTCGCAAAAGCGAAACCGTGCCAACTATTTCATCGTTGTATGTTGCGTAATAAATTAAACCGCCTTTGTCAATGATTTCTTCTTGTGGATTTGATAAGACAATTTCGTCCCGATCCTCTATTCGAAAATACTTTTGCAACCATTCTACATTTAAAATTTTAATGTAGTCCTTTAAGTCAATTGTAAAGGGAATAATGCGAACCATTTTGGTAGTACTCATACAGTAATTAACTTAATTCTAAAATTCGTTTTCCATCGGCTTGCTCCCTAATTCTGATTACCGAATGCTCCTCTGGAATCAAATTCGGAATCTGTTCTGCCCATTCGATAAAGCACCAAGCACCCGAATATAAATAATCATCAACTCCCATGTCTAGCGCCTCAGTTTCGACCTTTAATCTGTAAAAATCAAAATGGTAAACTATTTCATTGTTAGTAGTTTGGTACTCATTAACTAAAGAAAAGGTTGGGCTACTAGTTGCCTCTGTAACACCAAGAGTTTTACATAATTGCTTGATAAAAGTAGTTTTTCCGGCACCCATTTCACCATAAAAAAGGATGACTTTTTTAGGATTTTGAGCCACAACTATTTCCGCCACTGAGGCGATGTCTTCTAATTCATAAATAAACTCCATATTCTTGCGTCTTCATTTGCTAACATCGAGCTCTAAATCCTAACTAAATTCGGAAACAAGAGCTCGAATGCTAGATACTATTTTGGATTAAATACTAATGCCGGAATAATCATTTCTTCAAGCGAAATTCCACCATGCTGGTACGTATTTTTATAATAACTTACATAGTGATTGTAATTGTTTACGTAGGCCAAAAACAAATCATTTTTTGCAAAAATATAAGAACTGCTCATATTAATGCTAGGCAATCCTATTTTTTTTGGATCTTTTACAGCATAAACATCTTTATGCTCGTAAGTAAGGCTTCGTCCCGTTTTGTATCTAAGGTTCAAACTTGTGTTTTTATCTCCCACTACTTTCGATGGATTTTTGACATTGATGGTTCCATGGTCTGTAGTCAAAATCAATTTAAAACCTAGTTTTTGCGCTTGCTGAATAATCTCAAGTAAAGGCGAATTCTTGAACCAACTTAGCGTCAAGGAGCGGTACGCCTTATCATCTGCAGCGAGTTCTTTTACCACATCCATCTCTGTTTTAGCATGCGAAAGCATATCGACAAAGTTGTACACGATGGTAACCAAATCATTGTTTTTAAGTCCCTTGAAGTTTTCAGCCAGTTTTTTACCAGATTCCATATTGGTAATCTTAAAGTAATCTTCCTTGATGTTCAACCCCAAACGTTTTAATTGTGCGGTCAAGAATTCGGCTTCGTACAAGTTTTTACCACCTTCCTCAGGATCATTTTTCCAGTATTGCGGAAACTGCTTTTCCATTTCAACAGGCAGTAATCCAGAGAAAATCGCATTTCTAGCATATTGTGTCGCTGTGGGTAGGATAGAGTAGTAGGATAGCTCTCTCTCGAGTTTGTAATAATCGTTTACAACGCTCTCAAAAACTTTCCATTGGTCATAGCGTAGGTTGTCTATAACCACAAACAGTACAGGCTTCGCTTTGCTCTGTTCGTCTGGGTCTCGAGAATTCTTTTTCTTCAGTTCAGGTAATACTAATTCCTTAAATAAGTCGTGCGAAAGTACCGGTTTATCTGCTTTAGGAGCAAACCAATCCTCGTAACTGCGTTCTATAAATTTCCCAAACTGGGAATTAGCCTCTACTTTTTGAGATTCTAAGATCTCAATCATAGCTTGATCTGTAATATTTTCGAGTTGTAATTCCCAAAAAACTAATTTTTTATACAACTCCACCCAATCCTCATAGCTGTTTACCATGCCCATCTCCATGGCAATTTTGCGGAACTCCTTTTGGTAATCTAGTGTTGTCTTTTCAGAAATTAAGCGCGAGTGATCCAAGTTCTTTTTCAAGCTCAACAAAATCTGATTGGGATTTACGGGCTTAATCAAGTAATCGGCAATTTTAGAACCTATCGCTTCCTCCATAATATACTCTTCCTCACTTTTCGTGATCATAATCATGGGAATAGCACTTTTTTTCTCCTTCATTTCCTGCAGCGTTTCCAGTCCGCTCATACCAGGCATATTCTCATCTAGGAACACCACATCAAAGTTTTCGTTCTCAAAAAGGTCTATGGCATCGCGTCCGTTGTTGCAAGTGGTAACACTATAATTTTTTTTCTCTAGAAAAATAATATGCGGTTTTAGGTAGTCAATTTCATCATCAACCCAAAGTATTTTTATTTTGTCCATATATATAGGTAAAAAGCGTTCAATTGTATTTGTTCAATAAGCCAAAGTACAGTTTTTTCAGGCGTAAGGGTATTAATATTTTTATAAAATTTTATACAATTATAGGCTAGTAACTCTCGTGCAGCAGTACCTAAAAATAGCCAAAACTTTAATTTGGGCGTGCCCTCCGCAAAAGCTACGGTCGGGCAGTACACTGCAAGTCCTCGCTCTGCTAAAAAGCATCGCTCTGGGCTTTTCGTTTCCGTCCCTCACGCGAGACTAGGCATTCAGTATTCGAGTAGAATTAAAAATTGACATTTTGTAGCATCCAAATAGATCTGTTTAAAGCATATAAAAACTTCGATTACGGGAAACCGTAAGGAAGAGAAGCTACAGCTATTTATCTTTGAAAAGTAGAGAAATCAAAGTTGTAATAGAATAAAAATAAGTAAATCGCTTACGTACAGAATTCTGGTGCAAACTATAGTAAACACATATCATTATATTCTAAAACACTAATTATGGAAGGTGGAGTTTATTTAGTTTTGATTGTTTTAAAAATCATAGGGACCTATGTTTGCTCTAGTACTGCCAAAGAATTAAATCGCAGCGCTGTAGGATGGGGAGTTTTTGGTTTTATTTCTCCCATTATAGCTATGATTTGGATTAACTGCTTGAAGCCAATTGAACAGTAAAATTCTACACAACAATTAACGGACAAAAAAAGGCGAAAATGGAAAACTCAATGGACATAAACCTAAAAATAAATTCTGACACTATTTTATTGTTTGATATGGACGGAACTTTAATTGACACAGACTTTGCAAACTTCTTATCTTACCAAGAAGCCGTACAATCTGTTATTCAAAATATAACTGAAATTCAATATGTTCCGAATGAAAGATTTAATCGTGCTACTCTAAACAAAGTAATTCCAAACTTGACAGAAGAGAAATTGGAGGCTATTATCAAGGAAAAGGAATTGAACTACAATAAGTATCTAACTCAGACAAAAATGAATAAATCGGTTTCCGACATTCTAATTCAATATTCAAAAACTAATAGAACTGTACTAGTAACAAATTGCAGAGAAGACAGAGCGGTTTTGACATTGGAATACCACAAACTTATTGACAAATTCAGTCATTTATTTTTTAAACAAATTACCAGCAAAGACAATCGTGTAAACAAATATAAAAATGCACTAAATATTTTGAGCCTATCGGCTCAAAATATTATTGCTTTTGAAAATGAGAAAACTGAAATTGACGATGCTAAACTTGCAGGAATTCCAATTGATAACATTATAACTTTATAAACTATGACACCATTCAAAATTGAACGAAACAATTATTTGAAGCAAGAAATTCAAGGTTTTTACCATACACATTTTGGGGGTATTGATTTACCAAACAATCCCAATTTTTTATACAAACTTAAAAATGACCCACATCATAATTGGACAACTGATCATTTAAGAACAGCTATGACAGATTTTGCAAGAATTTTGATTGATGATTTACCCAAAGTACAATCTCATTTAGGAAAATCATCTCTAACTATTTGTGTTGTTCCAAGGTCAAAATCAGACAATAGTTATCATCCAAACCAATTATTGTTTAAAGCAGCAGTTAAACATGTTGTTAATAAACTTGGTTTGATTGATGGAACAGATTATTTAATAAGGCATACTAACACAAAAACAACACACCTAAAAAAACCAATGGAAGGTTTCAATAATGATGGGGACTTACCATATATTGGAATAACTACTGAAACTTGTAATATTTCGGGTGAAGTCAGCGGTAAGGATATATTATTAATTGACGATATTTACACAAAAACTGTAAATATTGACGAAGACGCAATTCAAGCATTATTAAGTAAAGGAGCAAAATCAGTAGCTTTCTATGCAATCGGCAATACCTTATTAAAATTTTAGAATTCTACAAAATGAAATATACAAACAACGCAATCAATATCATAACTGCAAAAACCTATAAAGGTATTGGCAGAGCTTGGATAAATAAAATGTTAAAAGGCAATGAAAGTGTTGAAACAATTGTTTCATTGTTAAATAGCAACTCAAAACAAGAAGAATTAGTCACTATTGATGATTTTGAGTTTGATAAAACTCAAATTATTAATCAAATCGAAAAATTTCAATATAGTTGCGATGGGCTTGTTGCAATTGGCGACAAAAATTTTCCTAAATACAGAGGAAATGTAAAAGAAAGCGAACAGCCAATTTTTCTTTTTTACAAAGGCGACATTAGTCTTCTTGACATTCAACATTCCTGCATTACAGTTATTGGACTTCTTAATCCAGATAAAAAAATTGAAATAAGAGAACAAAAAATAGTTGCGGAAATCATAAAAAAGGATGTAATAATTGTAAGCGGATTAGCTTTTGGCTGCGATAGTATTGCACATAAGCAAGCACTTATTGGAGGAAAAACAATTGCAGTTTTACCAAGTCCGTTAAATAGTATTATGCCAGCGAAAAATAAAAGTTTAGCATTTGAAATTGTTGAAGAAGGCGGACTTTTAATAACCGAATATTATGATGAACATAAATCTGCCATGGATTTAAGCAGTAGATATAAAGACCGTGATAGATTACAAGCTTTATTCTGTGATGCTATTATTTTAGCTGCAAGTTATGCTCAAGACACAGCCGAAAGATGGAAAATGTTCGGACAAAAATTAGATAGTGGTGCAAGATTAGCTATGGGATTTGCCAAAGATTATAATATTCTAAGAGCAGTAATGTACGACCAAAAACTTGATGCCGAAAATCCAATGTTTGACTTAAATAGACAGTTGATTTCTGAGCAGAAAAATATTATAATTCTGACACAAAAAAGTTTGGAAGAATTAATCAGCAAAGTGAAATCAAAAGACGAAATTAATAACAAAAAAGGTGCTTTTCAGTCAGGTTTATTTGATTGAAAATTTGCGGAATAGAATAACACCAACACCTAATAGGCGTTTGGCAAAAAAGCGAGTTCAGTGCTTAAATGAAGCTTTGTGCTTCGGATCAAGTTCAGTAATGAAAGAAAAATTAGGCTTGCTTAATCCGCCACATCGCAAAGTGGCTACGCCAGGCAGTGAAAAAACCTCTTCAAATCTAGAAAGTATTCGAGGGCTACCAAAGAATAATCTCAAATATGGAATTCTCAAGAAGTTGGCTTTAGTTTTTTCACTGACTAACCCTAGTGGCAAGCTTGCCGATAAATCGCAAAAATAATAAAATATGGCTTTAATAAAATGTCCTGAATGCAAAAAAGAAATAAGTAGCTCCGCAAAAAATTGTCCATCTTGTGGTTTTAAAATATCAAGAAGTGGAATTGGCTGTTTTACTTATTTATTAATTGGACTTGGAATTTTAATCTTTTTCTACATTATTGGTTCAAATTCAAGTGGCGGAAATGTAATCGAAGATGAAACTACATATTCTCAAAGTTGGCGTTCACCAGAAGGAACTGAATTTAGAGATATTGGAAGAATAATGGTGAAAAATAATATTAGCGGTTGTGGAGAATATCAAGTAAAAGAAATAACAAATAATGAATTTATTGTTGCCTGCACTCCTGACGGAACAAATTGGACATACTATGTTGTTTATTCAAATCTTGACAAAATATATTTAGCCAGTGAAGAAATGGAAAAGAAATTAAAACCTCCATACTATAATGAGTAATTCTGAAAATGAAATAAAAAATTTAGAGTTTTTAGTTGTAAAATCAAGAGAACTTTTACAAGAGCAACTAAAAGCATACGAGAATTATACAAGTAAATCAGGAATTCTTATTTCTGTTTCATCTTTATTTATTCCGTTTGCCATCTCATTCACAACTACAAATGAAGTTGAAAATAAAATTAAAGTCATTTCAATTTTTCCGGTTTTATTAATGATTTATTCTCTATTTATTTTACTTAAAGTTTTAAAACCAAAAGGTCTTGACCACGGTTTTAACTTTGAACAATTTGAAAGTCTAATTCCTAAAAAACATACAGAAGTTTTGCTCTATGAAATTGGTGCAAACAAAAGTTCATACAGAGATAACAATTCAATTGTTGCTGAACAAAGTAAAAATTTCAAAAAAGGTGTAAAATACATTATGATAAGTTCTATTACTTTAATTGTTTTAACAATAATAAACTCATTTTCAACAAATAGAGAATTAAAAAACATAAATATTAATAATTTAAAAATATCAAAAATGATAGTTTCAGACAAAAATGAAAATCAAGGTAATCAACAACAAAGTAGTGAACAAGGAAGTTCTCAAAGAATACCAGAAGTGGACAGTTCACAAAGGGCAAATATTGAAAAAGGAGAAAATCCTACAACAATAACAAAGAAAGAATAAAGCCAGCCACTAACAGCCATTTTCTGCTAGCTGGAGTTTAGTGGAATTACCGTTTCGCATCAAGTTTTCTGTAAAGTAGAAAGTTATAATGCTACGTATTCCCCAAAATATCAAATAGCGATACGTTGAAGGTTATTATGGAAAAATAAAAGTAAATATGAAAATTTAAAATATGGCAAATCCAAAAGATATATTAGTGTTAACTACCTCTTCAGTAGATGGCTTAAAAATAAAAAAATATCTAAAACCAGTTTCGGCTCATATTGTGGCTGGAACGAACTTATTTAATGATTTTTTAGGTGGATTAACAGATGTTTTTGGTGGTCGTTCTAGTTCTTATCAAAAACAATTATCTTCATTATATAACGAGGCGATTGAACGCATAAAATATAATACTCATGAAATTGGCGGAAATTGTGTTATTGGCTTAAATATCGATATGGACGAAATTTCAGGGAAAGGAAAATCTATGTTTATGCTAACTGCAATTGGGACAGCGGTAATTATTGAAAAAGATGAAAAGTCAACTCAATTATTAAACATTAACGAAAAATTTGAAAATGTTGGTATTGAGAAAATAAACAATTTACGCCAAAGAAAAGACATTGTAAAGCAAGCTGAAAATAGCATGCTCGTTTACGATGGTGAAACTTGGAATTTCATCACGGCAAATCAAGTTTATGAAATTTTCCCATACATATTACAAGGATTTACAACTGTGATTGAGCAGTTTGAAATAATGCAAGAATCTTATAATGAATTCAATAAAAATTTTATAAACTACGTTGACGCATTACAAGAAAGTAAAAAAACAAATTTGATTTACGATTCAATTGAGAAAGAAACTAATTATCAAGTTGCTTTATATTTATCCAAAGTTATCAAAGAATTGAACTTATTTGACTTTGAAAAAAACATGTGTTTATTAAAAAATCCTGATTTTAAAAAACAGAAAATAGGTCTGAGAATTTCAACTTATGACAAACCTTTTTATAACAAAGAAGATGTTATAAACTTAAATCTGATTAAAGTTTTTGTTTATTCTACTTTTAAAGAAAGAGGTGAAGTATCAATTAAAAAACAACTTTTATCATCAAAAGAAAAAGATATTTGGAATTGCGAGTGTGGAAATAAATCCAACGACATCGGAGAATATTGTAGTAATTGTAAAAATGATATATTTGGTTTTAAACAAACCGAAATGAAACCAAATGATATAATTCAATATATTGATCAAAAAATTGAATTGATAAAAGAATATATCAATTAACGAACTGTCAACTTCCATTTTGCCCTACAAGAAATTTAGTGGAATTACTATTTTACATCAAGCTTTCACCAAGCCAGAAATTAAATGATTGCCCGTTTTTATTTGTTATAAAAGCGTTTTTAGCTGCTAATCTTAAAAAAAATCTCAAAACTAATGAAAAAAACACAACTACTTCTGGCACTTTTCGTGCAAATTTTATGTTTCAATTTTGGCTATGCGCAAGCACAATCAGACAAAGTAGCGATTGAAATCATAAACAAATCAATAGATGCTATGGGAGGCAAAAAATTGATCGAAAGTATAAAAACGCTTTACACGGATAGCAAAACTGAAATGGAAGGAAGAAACGTTAACTGGGTTGTTAGAGAAATGTTGCCCAATAAAGGGAGCTTTCAAATTGTTTATGAAGGCCGAACTGTATTTCAAAATTGGTACAACGGAAAAACGGGCTATGAGCTCAACAATGGGAAGAGACAACTAGCAGATCAAGAAGAATTTAAAGATAAAAAATACAAGAAAAACATTTTTAATGAACTTGATTTTATTAATACAAATCTGTACCAATTAGAATATGTGGGAGAGGAAGTGGTTGCCGGAAATATTTGCAATAAAATAAAAGCTACTTTAGTAAACGGACTTGTACAGATGCTGTACTATGACAAAAACACCTTTCATTTAGCTAAAACCGAAAAAGTACTCAATGCAGAAAAGAACTCGTTCTCGACAACCTACTATGCCAACTATAAAAAATTTAAAGATTTAACTTATTTTAGCGAAATGAGATTTGGTGAAAATGAAAGTGTACAAGTAGCTACGATTACCAAATTAGTCTACAATGAAAATATAACCGCTAAAGATTTTGAATAAAAGTAATAGTCAAATACATGCTATAATTTTAAAACCACAAAAAGATTTGTACTACAAAGCAATTGCAAGCAAGCAATAACACTCTTAGAGTATAAACAGTAGCAAATCAATTCTAAAATCAACATACTTTTCTACTTATGAATATCGAAGTCTCTGCTAGTTTTAAAAAAATGACAACCAACGCCATTTTTTCAATAGTGCTTTTTCTCTTGGTTTATGTACTCTTGTTACTACTAGCCATTGGTATTACTGTTTTGTGTTTAATAGGTGCTTTTTATGTTATTACAGTTCGTCCCTCGTTTATAACCCTTGCTCTGGGAGTAGGTTTGGGTAGCTTGGGATTTTTTGTTTTAGGATTTTTATTCAAATTTATGTTCAAAAAACATAAAATAGACCGAACGCATTTAACCGAAATTAGTGCCGCAAACGAACCGAAATTATTTCAATTCATTGCAAGTATAGTAGAGGAGGTAGGGACTGATTTTCCTAAAAAAGTATATGTTAGTGCGGATGTAAATGCCAGTGTTTTTTATGATTCGAGTTTTTGGAGTATGTTTTTTCCCGTAAAAAAGAATCTGCAAATTGGATTAGGTTTAGTCAATGGTATTAGTGAGCAGGAATTCAAAGCTATTTTGGCACATGAATTCGGCCATTTTTCACAACGAAGCATGAAAGTAGGAAGTTATGTCTACTACGTGAATCAAGTGATATTTAATATGTTGTACGATAACGACTCTTTTGATAAGACGATTCAGAAATGGGCAAATATTAGTAATTACTTTTCTATTTTTTTGATGATTTCAGTCAAAATCATAAGCGGTATTCAGTGGGTTTTAAAAAAGATGTACGAGTTTGTCAATATAGCGTATCTAGCACTTTCTCGTGAAATGGAATTTCACGCTGATGAAGTAGCGGCTAATGTTGCAGGAATTACTCCCTTGCAAGAATCGCTCTTACGAATGGACTTGGTCGATGCTTCTTACAGTAAAGTGTTGGATTTTTATGGCGATAAAGTAGGGAGTAATTTTAAGAGCAAAAATATTTATGAGGAACAGGTATTTGTTTTAAATTATTTAGCTAACGAGAGCCAATTGCAGTACAAAAATAATTTGCCACTTGTGACAGCGGTCGAAATGAGTAAATTCAATAAATCCAAATTGGTTATCGAAAACCAGTGGGCGTCTCACCCGTCTGTGGAGGATCGTTGTGCAAATTTAGAACGCGTAGGGATACACAAGCAATTCGAAAATAATAATCTAGCTAAATTCATCTTTCAAGACTTTGAAAAAATACAGGAAAACATTACCTCTCGTTTATTCAGTCATTTAGATAACAACGAAACATTTGAAGCAGTTTCCTTAACTGATTTTAAAAATGAATTTGTTCAAAAACAAGCAGAAAATTCTTTTAATGCCATCTATAATGGTTATTATGATAATAAAGATATAATGCACTTTGACATAGAGAACGCACCAACGATTGGCAAACAAGAGGAACTCGAACAATTATTCAGTAAGGAGAAAATAGATTTAGTGTACGAGTACCTTGCGGTATCTAATGACGAACAAACCATTCAGAATATTCTAGATGGTGCAATTAAACTCAAATCTTTTGATTACGATGGCCATAAATTCAAATCCTCAGAAGCAGATACCCTTTTGCCCCAGCTAAAAAAAGAAAAAGAAGATTTGAAGGAGCGCATTATTCAAAACGATATATCTGTATTTAATTATTTCAGACAGCTGTCTATAGTAGATCAGCAAGAAGCTATTTTGATAGGAAAGTATAAAGACTTTTTTGCTTTTGATCGCTCTTTTGACATAAGTTTTGAACAGTATAGCATGCTGATGCAGGCAACAGAATTCTTATCGGTTGTTACTCCAATTGAGCAAATCAAACCCAAACTTTTGAAGGTCTTTGAAATAGAAGTAGAGATCAAAAAAGAAATTAAGGAAATGCTAGAAAGTAGCTTGTACACCAAAGTACTAACACCAGAAATAATAGCTAGCTTTGAATTGTATCTAAAAGAAGATTATCTTTATTTTAGCGGAGATAAATACATAGAATCAGAATTGGAGTTGTATTCTCAAGCCATTTCTTATTATCGATTTGTATTATCGAGAGGTTATTTTGTAATTAAGAAAGAATTGTTAGATTTCCAAAATCAGCTCGTACTTAATCGTACCGTTCCTATTTTTTTCTAAAACCGAACTGCCGAATTATAATGAGGCTAGAACATATATAAACACTACACTTATTAAAATTGGAACCAAAAATCACCACAAGTTCAGCAATGCAAATTGTAGGGATGCACGCAATTATGTCTTACACTAATTACGATGCAGCAGTAGTATGGCAACGCTTTATGCCAAGGCGCAAGGAGGTATCTCATACTCTAAATATGGATTTATATTCCATTCAAGTTTTCAGCAGGGGCTATTGGGAGCAGTTCAATCCCAGCGCTACTTTTACTAAATGGGTTGGTGTACCAGTATCTCAGGTAGATCGTGTTCCCATTGATATGGATGAAATGATTATCCCAGCTGGATTGTATGCTGTTTTTACTTTTGTAGGTAATGAGCAAATGGCTCCTGCTTTTTTTGAGAAAATCTACGGTGAATGGTTACCAAATTCTATCTACGACTTAGATGATCGTCCGCATTTTGAAATTTTAGGCACGAAATACAAGCGGTCTGATCCCACCTCTGAAGAAACCGTTTGGATACCAATTAAGTTAAAAAATAATGTACTTTAGCTTCAGAATAGAGCAGAAATAGCATGACTGAAAAAGAACGTTTGAAGGAATTGGCTTTACTTTTTTTAAAGTTAGGTGTAATTGGTTTTGGAGGACCAGCAGCTCATATCGCCATGATGCAAGAGGAAGTCGTCGTTAAGAAAAAATGGCTCGATGAGCAACAATTTTTGGATTTACTGGGAGCGACAAACTTGATTCCGGGACCCAATAGCACTGAAATGGCAATTCACATCGGGCACGAAAGAGCAGGATGGAAGGGGCTAATCGTTGCTGGACTTTGCTTTATTGTTCCCGCGGTACTACTCACAGGGGTTTTTGCCTACGGTTATAAAGAATATGGTCAATTGCCTCATTTACAGCCTTTTTTATACGGTATCAAACCAGCGATTATTGCCGTTATACTAGGAGCTGTTTATCCTTTGGCAAAAAAGTCCTTGAAAACCGTTTTATTAGGAGTTATTGCAGGTCTTGTTTTACTATTGTCACTTTTGCAAATCAATGAAATCATTTTGCTTTTTGGTGCCGGCTTGGTCGCTTTGCTCTTGTATTCCATTCAAAATAAAGACCATTCGTTTTTTAAAAATAATTGGATATCGTTATCCCTTCTTTCCGTTTCTAAAGCGACTTCAGTAGGTATAACCAACTTTAACTTGTTTCTAATTTTCATCAAAATCGGAGCCATATTATACGGAAGTGGTTATGTTCTTTTTGCATTTCTAGATGCTGAATTAGTTACGCGTGGCTTACTTACAAGAACGCAATTAATAGATGCCATTGCAGTTGGTCAATTTACTCCAGGACCTGTTTTCTCGTCGGTTACGTTTATAGGGTACCAAATTAATGGCTTTTCGGGTGCCGCTGTGTCTACCTTGGCTATCTTTTTACCCTCTTTTGTTTTTGTCGCTTTATTGAATCCTTTGGTTAAAAAATTACGTAATTCGGTTACTTTTAGTACCTTTTTAGATGCGGTAAATGTGGCTTCGGTTGCGATAATTGTATCGATTTGCATCCAAATGGGGGTTTCAACCATTATTGATTGGCGTACTATTTTGATAGTTTTAGTCAGTATGCTAGCGGTTTTTTACTTTAAAACGTTGAATAGCGCCTTTATTGTTTTGGGCGGTGTTGTATTAGGCTATTTGCTGATTTTAATTTAATGTACTTTCAGTATCTAATCCTCAGAAAGTAATTGATTTCATATCTATTTTACGTTGTGAACAAAAAAAGCTACTAAACAATGTTGTTTAATAGCTTCTTTCAATTACAATTAATTAAATAATTCTGGGTACAAAATTATGTCTATTGCCATCCGCCACCAAGGGCTTTGTATAACTGTACGATGGCTTTATATTGTTGAAATTTATTGTCTGCTAAACTTAATTCGGCATTCAAAGCAGCATCTTTTGCTGTTAATACTTCTAGGTAATTAGCTAAACCATAATTAAGCAACTCATCCGAGAATTGGCTTGCCTTGCCAAGAGCATCTACTTGCTTTTCTCTAATGGTAATTTTATATGTTTCATTGTTGTACTGTGCCAAGGCATCTGATACTTCTTTACCCGAAATGAGTAAAGATTGTTCAAATTGCAAATACGCTTTTTCTTGATTTGCTTTAGCCACTTCATATTTTGTTTTCACCTGTCTTTGGTTAAAGATAGGTTGCGTTAAACCAGTGATCACACTTGCAAAAAGAGAGTTGGCGCTAAACCATTCTTTTAGATCAATACTTTGAAAACCTCCAGAAGCGGTGACTCTAAGACTAGGATAAAAACCACTTTTGGCTACATTAGTCATTTCAAAGTTAGTGATTAAATTATATTCGGCTGCGATCACATCAGGTCTGTTTCGTAATAAACTAGCAGGAACTCCTAAAGTAATGGCTGGCTGCAAATTTTGGGACTCAAATGTAGCACGTTCTATTTCAACAGTTGGATCATTTAGTAATGTACTGAGTGTGTTTTCGAGTATTATGGTACTGTTTTTTAAATCAGCAATGATTAGCTCTGTTGCATATTTTTGTGCTTCCGTTTGTTTTACACCCACTTCAGTAACATTTCCCGCTTTTTTAAGAGCAACAATTGTTTCGACACTTTTATCTCTGTTAATCAACGTTTTCTCAGCAATCTTTATTTGAGCATCAACCGATAATAATTGATAATATAGTGTTGCGATACTAGCAATTAGTTCGGTTTTTATAGCTTGATTAGCAGCTGTCGTTTGTAAAAATGCAGCATTGGCGGCACGTTTATTCGAACGTATTTTACCCCAAATGTCTGCTTCCCATGATAAGTTGCCAGACAGTTGGTATTGATCTACATTCAAATTTCTTAAAAACGTACCTGATTGACTATTTTTAGAAATCGTTTGGTGTGTCCAGTCTGTAGTGGCTGTTAGAGTAGGAAAGTAGCCCGCTTTTCCTTGCTTCATAGTCGCCTCGGCAGCAACTAAATTTTGCATGGCTATGCGAATATCTAAATTATTCTCTAAACCTTTACTAATATACTTTTGCAAAAGCGGATCAGTAAATACCTTATCCCAGGATATTGCTGCTAAAGATGCTGTATCTGTTGTTACTACTGCATTTCGATACAAGTTAGCTGTTTTAAGTTCTGGTCGTTCGTATTCTTTTGCAACGAAGCAAGATTGTACAAGCGTTGCTGTTGCTGTTAATAATACGATTTTATATATTTTATTTTTCATTTTCTTCTTCTAAAAGTGGAACATCTGAATCTTGAATCGTTACCGGAATTGGCTTGCTACTAATTTTTTCTTGTAAGCTTTGGAAAACGATAAATAGAACAGGAATGACAAAAACCCCTAATAATGTTCCAATTAGCATTCCGCCAATAGCTCCCGTTCCAATCGATTTATTTCCTACTGCACCGGCACCTTGTGCTAACATTAATGGCAATAAACCAAATATAAAGGCAAAAGAGGTCATTAGAATTGGTCGCAAACGAGCAACCGCTCCTTGCACTGCAGCTTGGGTGATACTTAGACCTTTTTTACGAGCATCAACAGAAAATTCGACAATCAAGATCGCGTTTTTCGCCAATAGTCCAATAAGCATAATCAAGGTAATTTGGAGGTAAATATTATTACTTACATTAAAGAAGTAAGCAAAAATATAAGCTCCTGCTAAACCAATAGGTAGTGAAATTAATACTGCAAATGGTAGCATATAACTCTCATATTGTGCAGCAAGTAAGAAGTAAACAAATATAAGACACAACAAGAAAATATATAAGGTTTGTCCCCCTGCACTAATTTCTTCACGAGTCAAACCCGAAAACTCATATCCATACCCGATTGGTAGATTTTGACTTGCGACTTCTTCAACAGCTTTAATCGCATCTCCAGTGCTGAATCCTTCATTAGGCGCTCCTGTAATTTTGACAGAAGTAAATAAATTAAAACGATCAATAGCTTGTGGTCCAAAAACTTTTACCAAGGTTACAAATTGCGAAATAGGAGCCATTTGGCCGTTGTTATTGCGAACCAAAACTTTATTCAACGATTCAGGATCGCTCCTAAATTGAGGTTCAGATTGGTAGACAACTCGATATTGTTTTCCGAATTTATTAAAGTTAGAAGCGTAAACTCCGCCATAATAGCCTTGCATTGTTCCCAAAACATCTGTTACTGTTAAACCTGATCTTTTGATTGCGGCCACATTTAAATCAATACGATATTGTGGATAATTGGGCGAAAATGAAGTAGCAGCGTACTTAATCTCTGGACGAGTATTTAAGGCTGCCAAAAATTTGTTATTTACATCGCTTAGTTCTTGAATAGTTCCTCCTTTTTGATCTTGCAGTTGCAACTCAAAACCATTGGTAAAACCAAAACCAACAAGAGTAGGTCTAGCAAAGAAAAGTACTTTAGCATTTTTAACAACAGATGCTCTTTTAAATAACTCACCAACGATCACTGATATTTCTTGGTTCGCATCCTTTCTCTCTGCCCAAGGCTTTAATTTAACGATAACCATCCCGTAATTACTACCAGTACCACTGATCAAGCTTCGACCAGAGATACGTAAGATTGCCTTAATTTCAGGTATATCTTTAACCTGATTTTCTATTTCAAGTAATGCTTTCTCAGTGTTTTCTAACGAGGTTCCAGGAGGTAAGGATACATCAGAAATAATAGCTCCTGTGTCTTCTCCAGGTACAAATGCCTTTGGGGTAATATTTAATAATAAAACAAAAATGGCTGCAAAAAGAGCGATACCACCAAATGCCAACCATTTGCGCTTGATAAAAAACTCTACAGATCTTTTGTATTTTTTGGTTGTCGTATCAAATCCAACGTTGAAGGCAGTATAAAAACGCTCTAAAAATCCTGTTTTTTTAGCTCCTTCATGTGGTTTTAAAAATATAGCACATAAGGCAGGAGATAAAGTCAAGGCGTTAATAGCAGATAAAACAATAGAAACCGCTAATGTTAAACCAAATTGCTTGTAAAATACCCCTGCTGAACCGCTAATAAACGCCACAGGAATAAATACGGCTGACATCACTAATGTAATCGAAATAATCGCACTACTAATATCGCCCATGGCACTATGAGCTGCTTTTTTAGGGTCGTGTTCTCCAGCTTCCATCTTAGCGTGGACTGCCTCGACGACGACAATGGCATCATCTACAACAATTCCCACGGCAAGCACTAATGCAAAAAGTGTAAGTAAGTTAATTGTGAATCCAAAAACACTTAAGAAAAAGAAAGTACCTAAAATAGCAACCGGTACTGATATAGCCGGTATTAAGGTGGATCTCCAATCTTGTAGAAAAATAAAGACAACGATAAATACTAAAATAAATGCTTCTATCAACGTGTGAATTACTTTTGTAATCGATTCCTCAAGGAAATCATTGGCATTAATTAATGTGGTGTAATCAACTCCTTTTGGGAAATTTACTTTGGATTCATCCAAAACTTTTAAGGCACCTTCAATAACCTCTTGTGCATTAGATCCTGCAGTTTGTGCAATTGCAATCGCTACTGATTGATTTCCGTTGGTGAGCGTGTTTCCGGCATAATTTACCGCTCCTAACTCAACTCTAGCAACATCTCCTAATTTCAAAACTTCGCCATTGCTGGTAGAACGAACAATAATATTTTCAAATTCTTTAGTGTCCTGTAGACGACCTTTGTATTTTAAAGTATACTGAAAAGACTGATTGCTATTTTCACCCAATTGACCTGGCGCCGCTTCAATATTTTGCTCGGCTAACAATGCCGTGATATCTGACGGAATTAATCCATAAGCTCCCATAACATCTGGCTTTAACCAAATACGCATCGAGTAATCTTTTTGACCAAAAATAACGGCTTCTCCTACACCAGCTACCCTTTTAATTTTAGGTAAAATGTTAATGTTGGCATAGTTTTGTAAAAAGGTCATATCATATTCTGGATTCTCACTGTATAAAGAGAAAATCAGAATGTTATCGCTTTGTCGTTTAGATGTGGTAACTCCGGCTCTAGTCACCTCTTGTGGTAATAAAGGAGTAGCACGCGAAACCCTATTTTGAACATTCACGGCAGCTAAATCTGCATTGGTACCTAATTTAAAATAGATACTAATCGAAGCTGATCCATCATTATTAGAAGTCGATGTCATGTAGGTCATGTCCTCGACACCATTAATTTGTTCTTCTAATGGAATTACTACTGAACTCATTACTACATCGGCACTTGCTCCTTGGTAGTTAGCCGTAACGGTTACAGTTGGTGGTGCTATTTCTGGATATTGGGAGACTGGAAGGGAAACAAGTCCAATCGCTCCTAGTATTACGATAATTATAGATATTACCGTAGACAATACTGGTCTGTCTATGAATTTTGAAAACATAAGGTACTATTTATTCAATTAAATGTCTGTCGATTATTTTTTTGCAGTCTCAGGATTTAGAATCGTTTTGTATGCGACTACTTCTGGCTTAATAAGTGTCCCTTCTGCAACGATACCAACACCTTCAATCAGCATTTTATCGTTAATAGTAAGTCCGCTGTCTACCACGAAAAATCGACCTCCGGGAACAGGTCGAACCGTAATAGGTATCGCTTTTACCTTATTCTCTTTGTCAACTACTAGTGCGATTCGCTTGTCTTGCATTTCTAAAGTTGCATTTTGAGGAATAATAATGACATCTTCTAACTGAGTTGGAATTTGGACAATACCACTTTCTCCAGAACGAAGTAATCTGTTAGCATTAGGAAAACTAGATCGTACGTTGAAAGATCCCGTTTGCTCATTGGCTTGACCACTAAATGTCTGAATTTTTCCTTTTTGCTCGAATAAACTACCATTACTCAAAACTAGATTTACAGCAGGCATATTGTTTACTTTATCCTGAAACGTTTTTCCATCTGCATTCATCATAATATCAAGTTGCTGCTTCTCATTTACAGAGAAATAAGCGTAAATAGTGCTAACATCAGATATTCGTGTCAACGGCTCGACAGTTTGGCTACTTACATAACTTCCTATTCTAAGCGGTAAAGTCCCAACGATTCCGTTCACTGGACTTTTGATCGTAGCATAATTAATACGAGCAATGATACTTTGATAGGTGCTTTTTACGCCTGCAAGATTTGCTTTGGCAGTCGCAAGTTGTACGTCGCTTATAATATTGCGCTCTACAAGTGGTCGCAAACGATCTACTTCAACCTGAGCTGCTGTTATTTTTGCTTTAGCTGCCGCCGCTTCTTGCGTAGCTGTTTGCGTTTCAAGTTTAAAAAGTAATTGCCCTTTTTTTACTTCTTGTCCTTCTTGAACATATATTTTTTCAATATAACCATCTACTTTTGCACGAATATCAATATCAGTTATTCCTTCTAAACTAGCAGGATATTCTGCTAATAATGTGGTGTTTGATTTTTCGATAGTAACTACTTTGTAGGTCATTACGGGAGGTGCCGTCACTGTTGCTTCTTTTTTACAGGATAGAAAGCTCATTGATAAAGATAAAGCACTTATAAAGTATCTATTTTTCATTGTAGACTTGTTATTGGTATTGGATTTATTATTTATTTTTATTGTGTGTTTCTATTTCTTGAAATTTCTTAATAGTATTCGAGAATAACTTTTGAAGCTCGTTTACATGAACTTTGTAAGCTCTAACATTGTCTAGGTTACGCTGTTCTTCAAGGCAAGAGGCAGTATGCTCTCTGTAAGTAATCATTCTGTTTAAAATGGTCATCTCAGAATCTATAATTTGCAGATAGTTTTCTAAGCGTTTACTAAGATCGGCAGCTTTAAAGTACTTTTTACGATCACCACAAATAGTAAAATAAGTGACCTTTTCCATTTTAAGAAGTAAATTCAAATTAGTGGAAATAGAACTTTTACTAGCACCAATTGTTTCTACTAATGTGTCAAAGGTCAATCCGGATTTACATCCATCGATTATTAGAATTCCTATTATTCGCGCTGCTAATGGCGGTATATTGTATAATTTTTCAAAATGAACTCCAAACATCTCTCTCAGTTCATTTTTTTCTTTTTGAACATCCATAGTTGTATTTTTTTTGCAAAGTTAAGCTAGGTTCGTAAAACACTGAACTAATCGAACTTAATTTTTTGTTAATTTTAACGAGGACTTGTTACGGTATCGTTAGCTCGAATTTGAGCTAGATTTGGTAGTATAGTATTACAAAAGAATAGGCTTAGCCGATACCTGTATTTTAAAATCTAATTTGTTTATATTTGTTCCTTAAAATAGATAATTTGTGAGTACTCTCAATAAGCTTAAAATATTCAATGATCCTATTTATGGATTTATCACCATACCAAATGCTTTAATTTACGATTTAATTCAGCATCCTTATTTTCAGCGATTACGCAGAATATCACAAATGGGATTGTCTTATTTGGTTTATCCAGGGGCAAATCACACGCGTTTTCATCACGCATTAGGATGCATGCACTTAATGCAAAAAGCAGTTGATGTTTTACGTTTTAAAGGAGTTACCATAAGCCCTGAAGAGGAAAATGCACTTTACATAGCTATTCTATTACATGACATTGGTCACGGTCCGTTTTCGCATGCTATGGAACGCAGTATTGTAGAGGATGTACATCATGAGCAAATATCCTTGCTATTTATGCATCAACTTAATAAAGAATTTGGTGGTCAATTAAATTTGGCTATTCAGGTTTTTGAGGGTGATTACCATAGAAAATTTATGTTGCAATTAATATCCAGTCAATTAGATATGGACAGAATGGATTATTTGAAACGAGATAGTTTTTATTCAGGAGTGGCTGAAGGAAATGTGAATTCAGAACGTTTAATCCAAATGATGAATGTGGTAGATGACTTTTTAGTTATTGAGGAGAAAGGTATTTACTCTGTCGAAAAGTTTTTAATGTCGCGAAGATTGATGTACTGGCAGGCTTACTTGCATAAAACTAGTTTAGTTGCTGAGCTTATCTTAACTAAAATTTTAAAAAGAGCCAAGGAGCTTACTTTAAAAGGAATCACACTACCTTGTAGTACTCCATTGCAGTTTTTTCTTGAAAACAAAATTACATTTGATGGATTTAATTCTACTATTTTAGATTTATTTTCCCAACTAGATGATTTTGATATTATAAGCGCTTTAAAAGGATGGCAACGTCATGACGATTATATCTTGTCAACATTGAGTGGGATGATTATAAATAGAGATTTGCTAAAAATTAAATTAACAAGTGAAAAAGTAGCTTTAGACGCTCTTACTCCAATGAAAGAACGTTTTGCTTTGGAAAACAATATTTCTTTAGCAGATACTAGTTATTTTATTTTTAAAGGAAAAATAAAAAATCAAGCGTACAGTAAGGAGGCCGAACCTATACGAATATTAAAAAAAGACCGTACTGTTGAGGATGTTATCGAATCATCAGATCAACTCAATTTAAAATCGTTGTCCAAATCTGTAACTAAATATTATATTTGTTTCCCAAAACAACTGATTTAAATAAACATTTAACATCTATTTTTTTATATTTTTGTCGCAATGAAAGAAATCACTACATTTTTTTTTAACATCTTAAAGACCTTACTAGGTGAGTTTGCTTTGGTGTCTATGAAAAATATAATTAAGTAAGATGAAATTTACAGCAGAACAAATAGCGGGAATATTAGAAGGAGAAGTGGTAGGTAATCCGCTGGCTGAAGTACAAAAATTATCTAAAATAGAAGAGGGTACAGTAGGGTCTTTGACATTTTTATCTAACCCGAAGTATAATAATTACATCTATTCTACAGAAGCATCCATAACAATAGTTAATAATAATTTTGTTCCTGAGGCGGCGATAAAAACGACTTTAATCAAAGTAGAAGACGCTTATTTAGCCTTCTCTAAGCTGTTAGAGTTTTATGACCATGCTAAAGGAATAAAAAGCGGAATTGAACAACCGTCTGTATTATCTGAAAACGTAAAATATGGTAGTAGTTTTTATCTTGGTAGTTTTAGTTATATAGGAGCAAATACTATAATTGGTAATAATGTTAAAATTTATCCCAATTGTTTTATTGGTGATAATGTTGTCATTAAAGATAATGTCACTATTTTTGCGGGTACGAAAATTTATTCCGAGACAGAAATTGGTAATAACAGTGTTATACACTCTGGTGCAATTATAGGAGCAGATGGATTTGGTTTTGCTCCAAATGCAGATGGAACCTTTAAGAAAATTCCGCAAATAGGAAATGTTATAATTGAGGATGATGTAGATATTGGATCTTGTACAACGATTGATAGAGCAACAATGGGGTCTACTATTATTAGAAAAGGGGTAAAGCTCGACAACCAAATACAAGTAGCTCATAATGTTGAAATAGGAGAGAATACCGTTATTGCTGCACAAACTGGAATTGCAGGTTCCACTAAAATTGGCAAAAATTGCATGATAGGTGGACAGGTAGGGATATCAGGACATTTAACAATTGGAGACAATGTTAGAATTCAAGCTCAAGCAGGAGTAGGTAGAAACATTAAAAACAACGAAATCTTACAAGGAAGCCCTTCTTTTGGTTACAACGATTTTAGTAAATCGTATGTGCATTTTAAGAATCTTCATAAGATTGTTGCGGAAATAGAAGAATTAAAGAAACAAATATCAAACCAAAAAAATGGAAATAATGGTTAAACAGAAGACCATCAATACAGAAATCTCTTTGACAGGAGTTGGATTACACACAGGTAGAGAAGTCAAGATGACTTTTAAGCCTGCTCCAGTAAATAATGGTTTTACTTTTGTGAGAGTAGATCTAGAAGGACAACCAGTTGTTGAGGCGGATGCTAATTATGTGGTTAATACGCAAAGAGGTACCAACCTTGAGAAATTAGGCGTAAAAATTCAAACTCCGGAGCATGTTTTAGCAGCCTTAGTGGGTTGTGATTTAGATAATGTTATCATCGAATTGAATGCCTCTGAATTGCCAATCATGGATGGTTCTTCGAAATATTTTGTTGAAGCTTTAGAAAAAGCAGGAATAGAAGAGCAAAATGCTAAACGTAACGTTTATGTGGTAAAGGAAGTAATCTCTTTTACTGATGAAGCGACCGGAAGCGAAATATTAGTGATGCCAAGTGATCACTATTCTATTACTACAATGGTAGATTTTGGGACTAAAATATTAGGAACTCAAAATGCCAACCTAAAAAGCATTGCCGACTTTAAAACAGAGATTGCTTCCTCAAGAACATTTAGTTTTTTGCATGAGTTAGAAACTTTGCTAGATAATGGTTTGATAAAAGGTGGTGACTTAAATAATGCTATTGTTTATGTAGATAAAGATATTTCTGATGCTACTATGGAGAATCTTAAAAAAGCCTTTGGTAAGGAAGTAATAAATGTAAAACCAAATGGAATTTTAGATAACCTGACCTTACATTATCCTAATGAAGCTGCTAGACACAAATTACTAGATGTAGTAGGTGACTTAGCGCTAATTGGTACAAAAATTCAAGGTAAGATAATCGCAAACAAACCAGGACATTTTGTAAACACACAGTTTGCGAAAAAAATGGCGAAAATTATTAAAATTGAGCAACGTAATTATGTTCCTGTTTATGATTTGAATTTGGAACCATTGATGGATATCCATAAGATCATGGCTGTTTTACCTCACAGACCACCGTTTTTATTGATCGATCGTATTATAGAAATGTCAGAGACACATGTAGTTGGTATGAAGAATGTTACCATGAACGAAAACTTTTTCGTTGGTCACTTTCCTGAAGCACCAGTAATGCCCGGAGTATTAATTGTTGAAGCAATGGCTCAAACAGGTGGTATTCTAGTTTTAAGTACAGTTCCTGATCCTGAGAATTACTTAACCTATTTCATGAAAATTGATAATGTGAAGTTTAAACACAAAGTACTTCCAGGTGATACGTTAATCTTTAAATGTGATTTAATTACACCAATAAGAAGAGGGATTTGTCATATGCAAGCTAATGCTTACGCTAATGGTAAATTAGTAGCTGAAGCAGAATTAATGGCGCAAATAGCCAAAAAACAATAGATTTAAATTAAAATCGCTTGAGGAATTCAAGTATTATTTTAATTTATATATAACAATAAAAAAAAGCAGATGAATCAACCCTTAGCATATGTTCATCCTGGCGCCAAAATCGCCAAAAATGTTGTAATAGAGCCTTTTACTACCATTCACAATAACGTTATTATAGGTGATGGTACTTGGATTGGGTCTAATGTGACTATTATGGAAGGCGCAAGAATTGGAAAAAATTGCAATATATTTCCGGGAGCAGTAATATCTGCAGTACCACAGGATTTAAAATTTGGAGGCGAAGAGTCATTGGCGATAATAGGTGACAATTGCACCATTAGAGAATGTGTTACCATTAACAGAGGAACTATAGCATCAGGTCAAACCGTTATTGGTGACAATTGTCTTATCATGGCAAGTGCACACATTGCGCACGACTGTCATGTAGGTAACAATGCAATTATAGTAAATGGTGTTTTGCTTGGTGGTCACGTTACTGTAGGTAACTACGCTATAGTAGGAGGATTATCTGCCGTGCACCAATTTATTAACATAGGAGATCACGCTATGATATCTGGTGGATCCTTATTGAGAAAAGATGTACCCCCTTTTACCAAAGCAGCAAAAGAGCCCTTGTCTTATGTTGGAATTAACTCAGTAGGGTTAAGAAGAAGAGGTTTCTCAACAGAAAAAATTAGAGAAATACAAGATATTTACAGAATTTTATATCAAAAAAACTACAATACAACGCAAGCATTAGGAATCATTGAGGCCGAAATGGAAGCTACTCCTGAAAGAGATGAAATTATCGATTTTATCAGAAACTCATCTCGAGGGGTAATGAAAGGGTACACGGGTAATTACTAAAATTATTTTTTTTCTTTAAGGAATTTATAATTACAATATAAAAATATATATAAATCGCTAATAGCAAAAAGCTAGTAGCTCAACGCAAATAAAATGGCATCTACATCAGATATTAAAAACGGGTTATGTATCAAATATAACAATGATATTTACAAAATCATCGAATTTCTTCACGTTAAACCTGGAAAAGGTCCTGCTTTTGTTAGAACTAAATTAAGAAGTTTGACTAATGGTAAAGTATTAGATAATACTTTTTCGGCTGGACATAAAATTGAAGAAGTACGAGTTGAAAATCATAAATTTCAATTTTTGTACCCTGAGGGAGATGAATTTCATTTCATGAATACAGAGACTTTCGAACAAATTTCTTTAAATAAAAACATTTTAGACTCACCAGGTTTATTGAAAGAAGGAGAAAGTGTTATGGTAAGTATTAATACCGAAACTGATTTACCTCTTTCTGTAGATATGCCTGCTTCAGTTATTCTTGAAGTAACATATGCTGAACCAGGGATTAAAGGAAATACAGCAACTAACGCTACAAAATCGGCAACAGTAGAGACTGGAGCTTCAGTAAATGTTCCTTTGTTTATTAATGAAGGAGATAAAATTAAAATTGATACTGCATCAGGTTCTTACATGGAGCGTGTAAAAGAATAAATAATACCATTATTGGAAAATGTGATTCTAGATATTAGGTCACATTTTCTGATTTTACCTCCCTTAATTTAATTTATGAAATTTTCTAAAAAGTATTCCTTACAAGAAATAGCGAGTATTATCAACTGTGAATTTATAGGTGATGCTGATTTCGTTGTTTCTGGTATGAATGAAATTCATGTTGTAGAAAAAGGAGACATTGTTTTTGTTGATCATCCGAAATATTACGATAAAGCTTTGCAATCTGCAGCGACTATTATTTTAATCAATAAACAAGTAGAGTGTCCGGAAGGAAAAGCATTATTGATTTCTGATGATCCTTTCAGAGATTTTAATACGCTGACCAAGTATTTCAAGCCATTTCAACAATCTTTTTCGGCTATAGCCACAAGCGCTATTGTTGGGGAAGGTACCATCATCCAGCCTAATGTGTTTTTAGGGAATAACGTTATGATTGGTAAAAATTGTTTGATCCATGCAAACGTAGTTATATATGATCATACGGTTATTGGTGATAATGTTATAATTCACTCAGGATCTATTTTAGGAGCAGATGCTTTCTATTATAAGAAAAGAGCAGATGGCTTTGACCAGTTGATTTCTGGCGGTAGAGTTGTTATTGAAAACAACGTAGGAATTGGAGCCCTTTGTACTATTGATAAAGGAGTAACAGGTGATACAACTATTGGAGAAGGTACAAAATTAGATAATCAAGTTCATGTAGGACACGACACTGTAATTGGAAAAAAATGTTTAATTGCTTCTCAGACAGGTATAGCGGGTTGTGTAATTATCAAAGATGAAGTTACTATTTGGGGACAAGTAGGGACTACTAGTGGTATAACTATCGGTGAAAAAGCGGTTATTTTAGGTCAAACTGGTGTGACAAAATCAGTTGAAGGCGGAAAAACGTATTTCGGAACTCCTATCGAAGAATCCAGAGAAAAATTAAAACAATTAGCCAATATTAAGAAAATTCCAGAGATTTTAAGTAAATTAAAATAATTATGACTGCAAAAGAATTTGTTCAAAAATTTTATAAATCAGATGCGCTAATTGATAGTGCTATTATGAAGGAGTTTCTTCATAGTGAAGTTACATTAGACTGGAATAGTAGTACAGGTTTCATTCAACACGATTATAAATCTTTACTGAATTTATCTAATGAATTAGGTAAAGCTTATGTTCGTTCTAAAATCAGAATTAGCCACATTATCGCCGAAGAGCATATGATAAGCGTACGTTATTCTCATTTTGTAAAAACAGTAGAAAACCCTAGAGAAGAGATGCTGTTAGCTCACTTTATGACTATTTGGGAAATAAAAGATGATAAATTATATCGAGGATATCAAATGAGTCAATTATCTTGATTTATTTTGGTAGTAAAAAGGCTCAAAATAATTTTCAAAACCTTACTTTTGCAAGACAAATATAAAAATCACATAAAATATATATCATGAGTGTTTTAGTTAATAAAGATTCCAAAATAATTGTTCAAGGATTTACAGGAAGCGAAGGAACTTTCCATGCTTCTCAAATGATTGAGTACGGAACTAATGTAGTTGGTGGTGTAACTCCAGGAAAAGGTGGGACGACTCATCTAGACCTTCCCGTTTTTAATACTGTTAAAGATGCAGTAGAAAAAGCAGGTGCCGATACAACAATCATTTTTGTACCACCAGCTTTTGCTGCTGATGCTATTATGGAAGCTGCTGATGCAGGAATTAAAGTTATCATAGCTATTACGGAAGGAATTCCTGTTGCTGATATGATTAAAGCTAATGCTTATGTTAAAGAAAGAAATGCTAGATTAATTGGACCTAACTGTCCTGGAATTATTACTCCAGGTGAAGCTAAAGTTGGTATCATGCCAGGTTTTGTTTTCAAAAAAGGAACAGTAGGTATTGTATCTAAATCTGGAACATTAACGTACGAAGCTGCTGACCAAGTTGTAAAGCAAGGTTTAGGAATTACTACTGCTATTGGTATTGGTGGAGATCCAATTATTGGAACGACTACAAAAGAAGCAGTTGAATTATTGATGAACGACCCAGAAACAGAATGTATCGTAATGATCGGTGAAATTGGTGGTCAACTAGAAGCAGATGCAGCACACTGGATCAAAGCTGATGGTAACCGCAAGCCAGTTGTAGGATTCATTGCAGGAGTTACAGCTCCAGCGGGACGTACAATGGGACATGCAGGAGCTATTGTTGGTGGATCTGACGATACGGCTGAAGCTAAAAAACAAATCATGAGAGAATGTGGAATTCACGTTGTAGATTCTCCAGCTGAAATTGGTAAAAAAGTAAAAGAAGTTTTAGGATAGTCATTATCTTACTTGAAAATAGAATTAGCCTCACATTTTTGTGGGGCTTTTTTATTATAAATTGAATTAAAGGAATACCTTTGCACTTTATTAAAAGTGACTATTCTCTGTCCCTTAATTTAGTAAATAGAACATATGGTTGTAGTAATCCTCACTTATTGTGGGGTATTTTTTTGTGAAAGCCAAATAAAATAAATAATATAATATGTACAAGGAATTAAAAAAATTTAAAGTTAGCGATTCATTTTCATTTGCTTCAGAAGACAGTTTAGAACAAGTTTGTAATGCTTCAGAAGGAAGTGGCGTCTTTTTAGTATATGCAGTAGGTGAGGAAAAAGAGTTAATCATGGTAGGTTCTACTGGAACGGTCCAAAATGATGGTAACTTGAAAATAAAAAATGGTGGTTTAAAAGAAAAAATTGTCGAAGGACATCAGTTCGCAAAAACAGGAAGAAAATATTCTTGGCCAGCACAAATGGCTAAAGAAGGTATTAGTGTTCTTGAAGTGGTTTGGTACGAAACATTTAATGACAAATCAAAAGCTATCCCAACAGCAGTAGAAGGGCAAGTTTTACAAAACTTCTTGGATGAAAACGGAAGGTTACCAAGATGGAATGTAGCTTTTTAATAAAGTACTACTCTACATAAATTAAGATAAGCTTTACTTCGGTGAAGCTTTTTTTTATGGAAATTTTTCAAAATTCACGATTTCTTTCTTGTTTTCTTTCTTTATGTATTACATTTGCAGCCGTTATCACGAATCTCATTATGAGATAGCAACCTGCAACAACGAGCAAGGTGCTAAAACGATAAGCCAAATCCTTTGGAAAAAATGTTGTTTTCACACAAACACTATCGGATTTTACTTGTCGTTCTAATTGTTTCATTTAGTATACATTTTTATGACAAATCATTTTAGAACAAAAGGAAATGCTTGGGCACTAATTCCTTTATTTATTTTTATTTTTACTTTTTTAGGAGCTGGAATTTGGCTGAATGATTTTTATGCTTTTCCTTCACCAGTAGCTGTAATTTTAGGTATTATAGCGGCGTTTTTATTGTATAAAACGTCTACAGGTACTAAAGTGGAAACACTTATTGCAGGCTGTGGCGAAAGTAAAATCATGACCATGTGTTTGATTTATTTACTTGCAGGTGCATTTGCAGTGGTTAGTAAAGCAATGGGTGGAGTAGATGCCGTGGTAAGCTTAGGAATAAACAATATTGACGTGGCCTATTTTCCGCTTGGTATTTTTTTAATAGCTGCATTTTTATCAACGGCTACAGGAACATCAGTGGGAGCTATAGTAGCAATTGGTCCTATAGCTGTAAGTTTAGCCACATCAAGCGGAGCGTCATTACCATTGATTGCTGGAGCTTTGTTAGGTGGATCTATGTTGGGAGATAATTTATCTATGATCTCGGACACTACCATTGCAGCAACGCAATCGTTAGGAACAGATTTAAAAGATAAATTTAAAATTAATCTATTCATAGCTTTTCCAGCGGCAATCATTACTATTCTACTGTTTTTCTATCTTGGACTAAATTCAGATATTACAGCTGTACCAATTGCAAAAACCGACTTTGAATGGATCGCTATTGTTCCTTATATTTTAGTAATTGTTCTGGCTTTGGTGGGTGTTAATGTTTTCTCTACTTTGGTTATTGGTACCATTGTAGCAGGAATCATAGGTTTGTACGGAAATCAATTTACTGTGATGGAATTTACCCAAAAGATCTATGAGGGATTTACAAGTATGACCGAAATATTCTTATTATCAATGTTGTCTGGTGGTTTAGCTGCTATGGTTGATAAAGCAGGTGGAATCGATTACATTTTACATCAAATAAAAAGGCGTATTAAAAGCAAGAAATCAGCACAAATGGGTATTGGAACTTTAGTTGGATTGACAAATCTTGCTATTGCTAATAATACAGTTTCAATTGTAATTACGGGTACTATTGCTAAAGAAATTAACGATGAATATGATTTGAACCCGAAGAAAACAGCAGCGATACTCGATATTTTTTCGTGCGTGGTACAAGGTATTTTGCCATATGGAGCACAAGTTTTGTTGATTTTGAGCTTTGCAAATGGTAAATTAGACTTTTTCGATTTAATTGGTAACGCCTTTTATCATTTATTTTTACTTGTTTTTACTATTTTAGCTATATATGCTGGTTTTTGGGATAAATTAGTACATCGTTATTTCAAGATTTAAAATGCTACATTTTCTTGCGTTATTCAAATTGAAATTTTTTTTAAAAAAGGAAATAGTATATATTTGGGCTATCGTTTTTAGCCCTAATAGAAGTGGAAATCCTTTTATATATGCCGCGGCAGATATAAAAGATTGTAGCGGATAGCAGGATTAGCTTCAAATAAAAAATAAATTAATTTTTGATTATGAAATTACTAGAAGGAAAAGTTGCCATTATAACGGGCGCAAGTCGTGGAATTGGGAAAGGAATAGCAGAGGTTTTTGCTAAACACGGAGCAAATGTTGCGTTTACATACAGTTCATCTGTCGAATCTGCGCTTGCTTTAGAAAACGAGTTGAACGCTTTAGGAATTAAAGCAAAAGGATACCAATCGAATGCAGCAGATTTTAACGAAGCGCAAGCTATGGTAGACGAGGTAATTGCTGAGTTTGGTACAGTTGATATCTTGATTAACAATGCCGGAATTACGAAAGACAACCTATTAATGCGTATGTCAGAAGAAGATTTTGACAAGGTTATTGATGTCAATCTAAAGTCGGTTTTTAATATGACCAAAGCGATTCAAAGAACGTTCTTGAAGCAACGTTCTGGATCTATCATAAACATGAGTAGTGTTGTGGGAGTGAAGGGAAATGCAGGGCAAACGAACTATGCTGCCTCTAAAGCAGGAGTAATTGGTTTTACTAAGTCGGTGGCGCTGGAATTAGGTTCTCGTAACATTCGTTGTAATGCGATCGCACCAGGATTTATTGAAACAGAAATGACAGCTAAGTTAAATGACGATGTAGTACAAGGTTGGAGAGATGGAATTCCGTTGAAACGCGGTGGTACTACAGAAGATGTAGCGAATGCTTGTTTGTTTTTTGCATCAGACATGAGTGCTTACGTAACTGGTCAAGTTATGAATGTTGATGGAGGAATGCTTACTTAAAAATAAAATTTGGTGAAAGTTATTGGTGTATTCACTAGTGACTAGCATTGAACGCTGAATAAAATTTAATTATGACAACAACTACCGTGCTATTATTATTTGTTTCAATATTAATAGCTGGTGGTTTATCATTTTTTCAATACATATATAAAGCCAAGAATAAGTCTAAAGTCAACTTGTTTTTGGCTTTTTTACGTTTTCTATCCCTCTTTGGAGTGTTGTTGCTGATGATCAACCCGATAATTTCAAGTACGAAATTAGAAATTATTAAACCGCCGTTAGTTATTGCTATTGACAACTCAAGTTCAATACTTAATTTGAAAGCAGATAGTACAGCCAATTTAATTTTAAAAACGATACTGGCAAATCCAGCTATTCAAGAAAAATACGCAGTCCAAACCTACCAATTTGATGTTGATTCTCGACCACTAGATAAAGTAGATTATAAAGGTAGCCAGACTAATCTTGATGCTGTCGCTAAAGATATAAAGGTTATCAATAAAAATATTTCGTTTCCTACTATACTTATTTCTGATGGTAACCAGACAAATGGTAATGATTACGTTTACAGTTTTAATGCTAATAATGCAGTCATCCCCATTATTCTGGGAGATACAACTAAAGTGGTGGATTTAAAAATTAATCAGCTTAATGTAAATAAGTATGCTTTTTACAAGAATAAGTTTCCTGTAGAAGTGTTTTTAGAGTATTCAGGAGATAAAAATCTAGCAGCAAATATTCAAATTAGTCAAGGGAGTACCATCTTAGCAAAGGAGAATGTTTCTTTTTCTAAAACGAAAAATACAGCAGTTGTCAGCGTTCTTTTGCCTGCTGACAAAATTGGATCACAGGTGTATAAAGCGACAATTAGTTCGCTGGAAAAAGAAAAAAACACCTATAATAATACGAAAAACTTTGCAGTCGAAGTGATCGATCAAAAGACAAATGTGGCTCTTGTAAGTACAATTAACCACCCTGATATTGGTGCTTTAAAGCGTGCCATTGAATCTAATGCACAGCGTAAAGTAAGTATTGTTAATCCAAAGGATATCAAAACCTTGCAAGATTATGGAGTTTTAATTTTATATCAACCAACTACCAGTTTTAAACCGGTAATTGATTTGAATAAAGTAGCGGGCTTAAGCAGCTTTATTATAACGGGAACCCAAACAGATTTTGATTTTTTGAATCAAATTCAAAGCAGTTTTACTTTTAAAATGACTAATCAAAAAGAAGATTATTTGCCAAGTTTTGAAGGTCAGTTTAATTTATTTGCGATAGAAAATATTGGATTTGAAAGCTTTCCACCGCTACAAAATGCGTATGGTAAAATTCAGATCAATAGCGATCTCGCTGTTCTACTTTCGGCTAAAATTAGAAATCTAGAAACAGGTTCGCCATTGTTAAGTTTTAATGAAAATCAGGGAAAACGTACCGCTTTTTTGTTTGGTGAGAATATGTGGAAATGGCGTTTACAAAGTCATATCGACCAACAGTCCTATGAGAAATTTGATGTTTTTATTGATAAAATTATTCAATATTTGTCTTCAAACGGGGCCAAGAAATCATTGGTAGTTAACCATGAAAGTTTCTATAATTCGGGCGATGCAATAGAAATCACTGCACAATACTTTAATAAAAACTATGAGTTTGATGAGAAAGCGCGTTTAACAATCGCCGTTATTAATTCTAAAACTAAGAAAGTTACTAATTACGATTTACTAAAAGGAAGTAATAGTTATAAGGTAAATTTAGATGGACTAGGAGCAGGAAATTATAACTTTAAGGTAACGGAGTTAACATCAAATGCAACTTATACAAGTTCATTTGAAATTTTAGATTTTGATATAGAAAAACAATTTGTCAATCCAGATATAGACAAATTAAGCCAATTAGCAAGCATCACCAAAGGCAAGTTGTATTTTCCAAATCAAATTGATCAGGTTGTGCAATCTCTTATTCAAGACAAAAATTATCAATCCGTTCAAAAAAGTACGACTTCTCGATCACCAATTATTGATTGGTATTGGTTGTTAGTTTTAATTTCGATTTTCCTTACTACGGAATGGTTTGTTCGTAAATACAATGGTTTATTGTAATTCATTGTCTATCCATTTTATTTCAAATCGTTCATACATGTGATTCAATTTTAAAGTGCATGTATTACTAACTGTTAAATAATAGTAAACTTGAATTTAATTTGTTTGAGATATGCTTAAAAAAAATACTTTTGTATCTCAAAATAAATAAACTAATGAAAAGCCAAAAAATTAAATCTTTAGGAATCTTAGCTGCAGTTGTGGTAGTTGGATTTTTTACATTATCGTGGGGTATTATAGGTCATGAGCGTATTAACAAAGCAGCTGTCATGGCGTTACCAAAACCATTAATAGTGTTTTTTTACAATCATATTGATTTTGTAACACAAGAATCTTCAGTTCCAGATTTGAGAAAATATGTGATTTCTGATAAAAACGAAGGACCAAAGCATTATTTTGATATGGAAAACTTTGGTGATGTTGCTAGTTTTCCTCAAACTATTGCTGATGCCAAAAAGAAGTATGATGATAAATTTTTATCTAAAAACGGAACTTTGCCTTGGTATATCCAAGAAATGATGGGGAAATTAACCACCGCATTTAAAGAAAAACGCAAAAATGAAATTTTATTTATTGCTGCTGATTTAGGTCATTACATTGCAGATGCTCATATGCCATTGCATACATCTGACAATCATGATGGACAACTTACGGATCAAAATGGTATTCACTCTTTATGGGAAAGCAGAATTCCTGAGTTATTTGTGAAAAATTATAAGTTTAATGTTTCACCTGCCACTTATTATGAGGATGTAGATAAAGCGATTTGGGACATGATTCATGATACTCATAGTTTAGTTCCAGCTTTATTAGCGGCGGATAAAAACTTAAGAACTAGTTTACAACCCAATCAAATTTTTGTAACTAACGCTGAAGGGACTGTAGTTAAAAATAAGTATAACAGTGCGAGGTATAGTGATGAGTATGCTAATAAATTACATATTGCATTGGATGGTATGGTAGAAAACCAAATGAAAAAGGCTGTTACGGCTACAGCTAGTTTTTGGTATACGGCTTGGGTAAATGCTGGAAAGCCTGATCTCACTGGTTTAGACGCTAAAGCACTTACTGCTCGTAATGCTAAACTATTAAAAAAAGATGCAAAATTGTTCCAAAAAGGAGATCTTTTTGGTGTGATAGATGACAAAGACGCAGAATAAATTCTTCTCTGTTTCGTGTTAAAAAAAGCCTGTGAACATTTTTCACAGGCTTTTTTCGTCTAGTTCTTTTCGTATTTTTTTTGTCTTAGCATATCCGAAGCAGTTTGGTAGTAAGCAATCGTTTCCTTGATTAAATCAGGTCTAGGTGTTTTTAATGGTTTTTCATCGTAAAACTCTTGGAACTCATTTTCAACTCCTGCTATAGGTTTTAACATTAATTCAAATTGCTTCACTTGCTGCTTAGGAGAAAGTATTGTCAAAACATTATCTTTTATAAGTCCAAGGTCTTGGTAGGTAGCTATTAGCGCTCTAGGCTTATAACTTTCTTGTAGAACATCTTGACCAAAAAATTTCGATTGATAGTTGAAATTAAGTAAACCAAAAACAGTGGGCATGATATCAATTTGAGAAACTAAATTAGTGTAATGTTGTGGTGCTATATAACCCGGACTGTAAATCATAGCTGGTATACGGTACTTATCAATAGGTAATTCGGTTTTTCCAGCGCTAGAGGCACAATGATCGGCAACAATTACAAAAACAGTATTTTTAAACCAAGGTTGCTTTTTGGCCATTGTAAAAAACTTGTTTAGAGCATAATCAGTATATTTTACTCCACCGTCTCGCGATTTCGCATCGCCAGGAATATCTATTTTGTCATTTGGATACGTAAATGGTCGGTGATTGCTTACAGTCATCCAATGATTAAAGAAAGGTTTACCAGTGGTTGCTTGTTCGTTCATTGTTTTGATCGCTTTATTGGCCATATCTTCATCACAAACGCCCCATACATTAGAGAAAGTTATTTCATTAGGTTGTAATGTTTTTTTATCGATGATCTTGTATCCGTTACCGCTAAAAAAATCTTCCATATTGTCAAAAAATGAATCTCCTCCATATAAATAATTGACAGAGTATCCTTTCTGTGAAAATATAGATCCTGTCGAAAATTTATTTTTATTATCCTTCCTTTTCACAACACTTTCTCCAGCGGTAGGAGGTAAGCATAAGGTAACTGCTTCAAGCCCTCGTACCGTTCTATTTCCGGATGCGTAACAATTAGTAAACATCAAGCTTTCAGTTGCTAACTGATCTAAAAAAGGGGTGATATTTTGCTTGTTGCCATATGCTTGCATGAAATCAGCACTGTAACTTTCAATAGTTATAAGAACTACATTTTTGTAAGTTTCAGCTGCCAGACTTTCTACAAGTCTTGAACTTGAGTTATTATGTAAACCTGGAATCTGCGCTCCTAGTATAGCGTAGGCTTCGTTTGTTGGCAGTGTTTTATAAAATTTAAAGTAATCCAACTCGCTATTCATAAAGGCTAAGTAGAAACGATACATTCCATTTGATTGCAACTCATTGGTGAACTTATTTTGAGAATTTTCTGAACGAGCCAGAAAAGGAATTGCCACAAAAGAGATAACAAAAAGAGCAAAATAAATTAGAGTGAGTTTGATTTTTTGAGAAAATGTAGGAAGGATAGAAATATAGTTTTTCGACACCTTCAAAATCAGAAAAGTGATACAACCCGCAATGAAAAATAAGGCACTGAATAGTGGAATTACTGGATAAGACTCCATTATATTACCAATTACTTCATTAGTATAAACTAAATAATTAACAGCAATAAAATTATATTTGACTCCAAACTCGTTCCAAAAAAAGTATTCACTAATCGCATTTTGCAATATCAGCACTACAAACAAAAAGAGTACAAAGGTAAATAGCCACAGCCTGATAGTAGCTCTATACTTAGGTACAAACAAAAGTAAGGCAAATAAAATTGTTTTTAGACCAACAAAAGCTAAGCCTATTTCAGGTAATGCCCCGCCGTATTCTGATAGTATTGATTTGCCTGAAGCGATATAGATTAATAGTCCAATCATTAACCCTAAAATGATGTATCCATAAGGTTTATCATATTTTTTATTAGAAATAAAAATAAGATAGAGCCATAAAAAACCAGAGGCGATAATAAACACAAAAAAATCAGAAGCTAATCCTATTAAAAATATCTTGAAAGTATCAAATATTGTGAATGAAGCTTGTGTAATAGGATGAAAAAGGAGTACAATTCGTAGTGTCAAACTCACAACGAGATAAAACAGTGTAAGACTGTAGAATGGAGCTAATTTTTTGAACATTTCTTTTTTTTGTAAAATTACTTTAAAGGACTGCTTTAGAGTGTTGTGAAACCTTAAGATTTGCTTAATACTAAGCTTATCCTATTATAAAGGTATACTTTACTTTTATCTTTGTTTTTAAAACTAATAGGAAAGTACTATGTTAACTTTCTTTAAAGATATCCCATTATACAACTGAAAATGAAAAAAACAATAATTTTCCTATTGATGCTATCAGCATCTGTAACTTATTCTCAAGATTGGAATACCAATTTTCAGTTGGCTAAAAATGAAGCTATAAACAATAATAAAACCATCCTATTGTTGTTTTCTGGATCAGATTGGTGCGCTCCTTGTATTAAATTAGAAAAAAACATCTGGCAGTCTGCAGAATTCAAAAAATATGCTGAGGACAACTGTGTTATAGCAAGAGCTGATTTTCCAAAAAAGAAACAAAACCAATTACCAGAAGAATTGCAATCTCAAAACAAAAAATTAGCAGAAAAATACAATCCTGAAGGTGTATTTCCTCTTGTTGTACTCATTGATAAAACCGGAAAAGTTTTAGGGAAGGCTAGTTATCAAAACGTGTCACCTTCAGATTACATTACTATGTTAAACGGATTTGTAAAATAATACTATGAAAAAAATAATGCTTCTATTTTTTTTGCTCGCTAGTATTGCATCAAAGGCTCAAGTGACACATAAAAGGACCTTATCGATGTTAGGGAGTCCTTTTGAGATGATCGTAGAAGCTAAAGATATACCCGAAGGTGATCGATATATTGATCAGGCTGTCGCCGAAGTTTCCCGTATAGAAAATCTAATTTCAGATTGGATACCAACAACTGCGATATCCGAGGTGAATAAAAATGCTGGAATCAAGCCTGTAAAAGTTCCAAAAGAAGTTTTTGATCTTGTGGAAAGAGCGTTACGCATATCTGAACTTACATCGGGAGCCTTTGATATTAGTTATGCCTCTATGGACAAAATTTGGAAGTTTGACGGAAGCATGAAACAAATGCCATTACCTGAGGAAATAAAAAAATCGGTGGCGCGTGTAGGTTACAAAAAAGTAATACTAGATCCGGATAATAGCACCATATTCTTAGAGGAGGAAGGCATGAAATTGGGTCTTGGTGGTATTGGTCAAGGGTACATAGCCGATAAAATAAAAAGTTTATTAGTGCAGGAGGGAGTAAAAGCTGGAATTGTAAATATATCAGGTGATATCAACACATGGGGGAAACAGCTCAATGGGGAACAGTGGAAAATAGGAATTAAAAATCCATTGAATAAGGATAAAGTTTTTGCAACATTTCCTCTTGAAGATACAGCCGTAGAAACCTCTGGTAGTTATGAGAAATACGTGACTTTTGATGGTGTTCGTTATTCACATATCATTGATACTCGCACGGGGTATCCCGTTAGGGGCGTAATTAGCGTTACCGTTTTTGCCAAGTCCTGCGAATTTGCAGATGCTTTAGCCACAGGTCTTTTTGTGCTTGGTGTCGATGTTGGAATTGATTTGGTAGATCAGTTGCCAGGAATAGGTTGCATTTATGTCGACGATAAAGGAAAAATTTTCACATCAAAAAATATTGATTTAAAAAAATATAGCCATGAATAAAATAGTATCTACACTAGTAATAAGTTTTTTTATGCAGTCTTGTGTTGCAGTAAAAGAGTACGATAAATTATATATTAACGATCCTGATATGAAATTAGCGGCAAAATCATCAGAAAAGTATGAAACTACTTTTCAGGTGTATCGTGAAGCTGCAGCTGGCGCCAATGGCGGAAAAACGGGTGGTGGATGTGGTTGTAATTAGTAAATCGTGATGAAAAAAAATATAATTATATTGTTAGTACTAGTAAATATTAGTGCTGCTGCTCAAGTCAAAGACAGTGTTAAGGCATTTAAGAAAAGAATTTTAGAAAATACTGAAGTAGATTTTTTACTAAGTTATTACAATCAAGACGGTAAACATTCAGCCGTTAGCGGTGGTATTGGCTCCGAAAAATTATCGGATATTGCCTCAAATATCGTTGTAGCGGTACCTTTAAACGATGATGATGTCCTGACATTTGATGCTGGAATTTCTGCCTACACTTCGGCCTCTTCAAGTAATATTAACCCTTTTGATCCGTCTGCAGTTTCTGGTAGCACCACATCTAGGATTTACGGAACACCTTGGCAAGCTTCATCTGGAGCTTCGGGAAGTGATCAGTTGACTTCATTAACTGTAAATTACACTCACAACTCTGATGATCGCAATCGCATTTGGAATGCTGATGTTTCATTTTCTAACGAATACGATTATACTTCGATAGGATTTGGAGGAGGATACACACGCCTTTTTAATGAAAAAAATACGGAAATCAGCTTCAAAGCTAATGCCTATTTAGACCAATGGAGACCTATTTACCCAAAGGAGCTTCTAGAGTTTGGAGAGAACGGCAATAATTTTAAAAACAGCAGTTATTTTTCGGGAGTTACTGTTTTTGATCAAAATGGTGCTGCTTCAAATGCTTATAATCCCACAGCATTTAGTTCTTACAATAAAGTGAATAGAAACTCCTATTCTGCATCACTATCATTCTCGCAAATTCTGACTAAAAAAATTCAGTTATCTGTCTTTTTTGATGTGCTTAAACAAGAAGGATTGTTAGCAACACCGTACCAAAGAGTTTATTTTGCAGATAAGTCAAATTATTATATTGGTCAATCCCAATTTATTCCAGTTTATACCTCTGCTCAAAATACAGGTGTATATCAACTCGCTGATGATACAGAACGATTGCCAAGTTCCCGTTTCAAAATTCCTATAGGCGTTAGACTTAATTATTATATCAATCAATATGTCGTTGCCAGAACCTATTATCGCTATTACGAGGACAATTGGGGAATTCAAGCCCATACGGCTTCTATAGAACTACCTATAAAAATAAGCTCCAGTTTTACGCTGTATCCTATGTATCGTTATTACACTCAAACGGCTTCACGATATTTTGCCCCTTACGAAACCCATGTATCGACCGAACAGTTTTACACTTCTGATTATGATTTATCAAAATTTAGTACGAATCAGTACGGAGGGGGATTTACGTATACCGATATTTTTACTCGCACTAAAATTTACATTTTAGGATTAAAATCCATAGATTTACGTTTAAACCACTACAATCGTTCGGATGGATTGTCAGCAAACATAGTGACTGTTGGTTTTAAATTTGAAGTAGAATAAATTATTTTATAAAATGCATATTTTAATTGTCGAAGATGAAGCAGGTATTGTTCAATTCTTGAAACAAGGTCTTGAAGAAGAAGGGTATAAAGTGAGTACGGCATCTGATGGTCATAGTGGTTTCGAAATGGTACAAAATACCGTTTTTGACATCATATTATTAGATTGGATGCTTCCAAAGATGAGTGGGATTGAATTATGCAAAGCCATAAGAATTAAAGATCATGCAACTCCTATACTTTTTTTAACTGCCAAAGACACCATAAATGAAACTATAGAAGGATTAAAAGCGGGCGCCAATGATTATATTAAAAAGCCTTTTAGTTTTGAAGAGTTAGTAGAACGAATTAAAATTCATTTTAGAACGCAAAAAGAAGTAGAGCTTTTAACCTTAGGCCACATTACAATCGATCTTGATAAGCATGAAGTTCTAGCAAATGGGGTAGTGGTATCACTTACGCAAAGAGAGTTCGAACTTTTGACCTATTTAGTACGTAAAAAAGGCCATGTGTGTACTAGAAATCAGATAATTGAGGATGTTTGGGACATTCATTTCGATTATGATACAGGTGTAATCGATGTATTTATAAATGCTATTCGAAAAAAATTAAATCTAAAAATAGAACAAGATTATATCAAAACAATTAGAGGTGTGGGATATATTGCCAATGACTAACTTACAAGATGCAGCAATTTTCATTTAAAAACCGTATCGCTTTTCATTACATTATAACTACTGCATTATTAATTTTTGTGGTGTTTTTTGCTATTTATTCAATTGTTAGATTCTCTGTTTATAATCATGTAAATAACGACATTAATAAGGAGGTCCAAAACCACCTGAATGAAATTCAAATCAACGGAAATTCCTATGTTTTACTTCATTTAGAAGAATGGAAAGAGAGAGAGCATAACACGGTAGATGTAAATCCCGTTTTTGTCCAATTTTTAGGAAGTAATAAAGAAGTGATTGAAAAATCTCCAAACCTAAAAAATGAGCAGTTAAATTTTAACACAAAAAGCGAAACTAATAGCCTATTTGACACTAAATTATCATCAATAAAAATTAGGCAAATACAGGTTGCTATTGTTTCAAATAATAAGATTGTGGGATATTTAATGATCGCTATGTCATTAGAATATGCCACGCTAATTTTGCAAAACCTATTGGAGATCTTAGTTATAGCCTATCCGCTAATATTACTCATTCTTTTTTTTATCGCTCGTTTTATTGCCGGTAGAAGCATTAGACCAATTAATACTATTATCGAAACTTCTAATAGGATAACCACTAATAATTTGAGTTCTCGTATTACTCTACCTCAAAAAAAAGATGAATTATTTGTGCTGTCACAAACGATAAACAATCTTCTTAACCGAATAGAAACTACCGTAGAGAGAGAAAAAAAGTTTACCTCGGATGCTTCCCACGAACTTAGAACACCACTTACTGTTATCAAAGGAACCTTAGAGGTTTTAGTGAGAAAGCCAAGGACGGAGGAAGAATATCACGAGAAAATTAGTTATTGTGTAGCCGAAGTAGACCGTTTAAATCATTTAGTTGATCAATTATTATTACTTGCACGCTATGAGAACCAAAAGCAATCGCTCAACATTGATAAAATTAATTTAAATGCGGTTGTTCTAGAGGTAATTTCTCGATTCTCTCATGAGCTAGAGTCCAAAAAGATTCAAGTTGTTTTATCCAAAAGAACCGACTTTTATTATAATACAGATCGATATTTAATCTCTATCATTCTTTCTAATTTACTTTCGAACGCCATTAAATATTCCAATTTAGGTGGTTCGATAACCATAACTTTTGTCGAAAGAGAATCGGTTCTAGAATGTCATATTACAGATACAGGTATCGGTATTCCTGAAGAAGATTTACAGCTGATTTTTGATCAATTTTACCGATCAAAATCTTCTGATCACCCTGAAATTAAAGGAACAGGTCTAGGATTGTCTATTGTGAATAGACTGTCAGAGATGCTTCATATTACCGTCGCTATTCAAAGCCATGAAGGTAATGGCACAACGGTAATCCTAAGCTTTCTTTAAGTATACCTTAAGGCTATCTTAAGGGAATACACTCACAATTGTCTTACTTTTGATTATCTAAAAAACACAATAAATGTTAGAGAAAATAATCGCTTTTAGCCTTAAGAATAAACTCATCGTTTTATTATTCACTGCAGGGATTTTTGGATTCGGTATTTATTCCATTTTCCAAATTTCGATAGGTGCTGTTCCTGATGTCACTAATAACCAGGTTCAAGTAATTACTACCTCTCGCAACCTTTCTACTCAAGATATTGAGCAGTATATTACGTATCCAGTAGAGATTGAAATGGCTAATTTACCAGGAGTTCAAGAAATTAGATCGATATCAAAATTTGGTTTGTCAGTAGTAACTATCGTTTTTGATGATGATTTAGGCACTTATTTACCAAGACAATTGATTGCCGAAAAAATAAAATCAGCATCAGAAAAAATTCCGGCTGGTTTTGGAACTCCCGAAATGGGACCAATTACAACTGGTCTTGGCGAAATTTACCAATATACCTTAGAAGTAAAACCTGAATTTAAAAACCAATATTCTGTTACCGATTTAAGGACCATTCAAGACTGGGTCATAAAAAGACAGTTGTCAGGAATAAAAGGAGTAGTCGAAATTAATACATGGGGAGGGTTTTTAAAGCAGTATGAAATTGCCATTAATCCTGCGCAGTTAAAAGCGATGAATATTAGTACTACTGATGTTTTTACGGCTCTTGAAAACAATAATAGTATCGCTGGTGGTGCTTATATCGAAAAAGTAAATCAGAGTTATTTTATTCGTGCAGAGGGAAAAGTAAAATCCTTAGTTGACATTGAAAATATAGTGGTTAAAAATATAAATGGTCTACCAATTTATATTAAAAATGTGGCAGATGTCCGTTTTGGTAGCGCCAATCGCTTTGGGGCAATTACAGGAAATGGAGAAGGCGAAAAAGTACTGGGTCAAGTAATGATGCTGAAGAATGCCAACTCCAAGCAAGTGATAAATGATGTAAAGTCACGCATTACTGAAATTCAAAAGTCATTGCCTGAAGGAGTATATATAAATGGATTTTTAGAACGTAGCGAACTAGTAGGTAAGACTACTTTTACAGTTGCTGAAAATCTTATTTTAGGATGTTTGATTGTGATTTTTGTCGTTGTGTTATTGCTTGGTAATTGGCGTTCTGGCTTGGTTGTAGCCTCTGTAATTCCTTTGTGCTTATTATTTGCAATATCACTAATGAATATATTTGGTATTGATGCTAATTTAATGAGTCTTGGTGCAATCGACTTCGGAATAATAATTGATGGCGCTGTCATAATAGTCGAGTTTATTGCCTTTCAAATAGCTCAAAAAGCAGCCCAATTGGGCCCGTTGTCTCCTGAAGATCGTCAGATAGAGATTGATCAAATTACGTATAAAAGTGCTTCCAAGATGATGAATTCGGCCATTTTTGGACAGCTTATCATCTTGATTGTATTTATTCCCATACTCTCATTGTCGGGGATCGAAGGAAAAATGTTCAAGCCCATGGCAATGACTTTTAGTTTTGCATTAGTTGGAGCTATGATATTCTGTTTTACTTATGTCCCAGTGGTTTCTTCTTTATTTTTAAAAGCAAGAGAGGAAAACCCAAATTCTATTTCTAATCGCTTAATCGCAAAATTAAATAGCTGGTACATTCCTATTATAACGTGGGCTTTGACTAACACCAAGAAAGTTTTATATGGCGCAATTGGTTTATTAGTATTGGCTGTAGTAGTTTTTAGTAGTATGGGTGGGGAATTTATTCCAACCTTAGATGAAGGTGATTTTGTTATTCAACCAGTACTTAAAACAGGAACTACTCTGACCAAAACTATTGAAACAACTACTAAAATTGAAAATATAATTCTGAAAAAATTTCCCGAAGTAGATCAAGTCGTAAGTAGAATTGGTGCTGCCGAGGTACCTACGGATCCTATGAGTATGGAGGAAAGTGATGTGATTGTAAAGCTAAAACCAAAATCTGAATGGGTTTCGGCAAAATCAAAGGACGAATTAGCTGATAAAATTAAAGTAGCTATCGAAGAACAAATTCCGAATATGGAAATTGAATTTACACAACCTATCGAAATGCGCTTTAATGAACTAATCTCAGGAACGCGATCAGACGTTGCCATTAAAATATTTGGCGAAGATTTGGCTATTTTGGCTCAAAAAGCCGAGGAGGTAAAAAAAGCGATTGCTAAAGTAGAGGGTGCATCTGATATTATTATCGAAAAAACGGAAGGATTACCACAAATGACTGTGCGTTACGACAGATCTAAAATTGCTCGCTACGGCCTAAATATAGCAGAATTAAATGATATGATAGCACTTGGTTTTGCAGGAAAAACTGTTGGGAATGTTTTTGAAGGAGAAAAACGTTTTGATATGGTAATACGATTAAACCAATCAAATAGGCAAGGTATAAATGATTTAAAAAACCTATATGTTGCCACTCCCAATGGAGAACAAATTCCGCTACAAGAACTTGCCGCTATTGATTACTCAGAAGGCCCAGCAAAGATCTCGAGAGACAATACAAATCGAAGAATTGTAGTAGGTGTTAATGTTCGTAATAGAGATTTACAAAGTGTAGTAACTGACATACAAAATATAGTGAGTACTAAAGTGAAATTACCAACGGGCTATTATGTACAATATGGCGGACAATTTGAAAATTTGCAATCGGCAAAAGCGCGATTAATGATCGCGGTTCCTATTGCTTTATTCTTAATCTTTATTTTGTTGTATTTTGCTTTTGGTTCTATAAAAGAGGCTCTAATGGTGTACTCTGCGATACCATTATCAGCAGTAGGAGGAGTTTTATTTCTGTGGCTACGCGGTTTGCCTTTCAGCATCTCGGCAGGAGTTGGATTCATAGCACTTTTTGGTATTGCAGTCCTTAACGGAATTGTTTTAATTGAACATTTTAAAGAACTAAAGCATCAAGGAATGAAAAACATAGACGAACTGATATTGAAAGGAACTACAGATAGATTGCGTCCAGTTTTACTAACCGCGGCAGCAGCTGCGCTAGGTTTTTTACCAATGGCAATTTCGTCGTCTGCAGGGGCAGAGGTACAGCGACCTTTAGCAACAGTAGTTATTGGAGGTTTGTTTACTGCCACAATCCTGACCATGGTGGTCTTACCTATACTATTTAAGGTTTTTGACCAAAAGGAATTCAAAAAACCAAAATTCAAGAAACACAATAGTGCAACTTACTTACTAATCATTTTGTTCAGTACCTCATTTGCCTTTGCTCAAAATCCTGATTCTGAGTTGGACCAATTAATTTCAAATGGAATAAAAAACAATAAAGGAATAAAAAGTTATCAGTTACAAGTAGATAAGGCTCAAGCCAATATCAAAAGTGCGTATACGTTTGATAAAACTAATGTCTATTACAACTACGACAAGAACAACATCGCTTTCAATAATGAACCTTTGAAGGTCATTGGTGTTATGCAGCGTTTTGCTTTTCCTACTGTTTACGGTGCGCAACGCAAAGTCTATGAATCCGATTATGAAAAAGAAAAAGCAACATTTGAACTTCACAAAAGCAAATTGGCGCTACAAATAGCTAAGAGCTATTTTCAAATAGTATATTGGCAAGATCAAGAAAAGCGGTACCAGTATTTAGATAGTTTGTACCAAAATTTTTCTAAAGCTAGCGATAGACGTTTTGAACTTGGAGAAACTAATTATCTAGAAAAGATTACTGCACAAGCTAAATATAGGCAGATTAAAACTAAATTAATACAGATAGGAAAGGACAAGAAAGCTGAATATGAATTGCTAACTTCATTGGTACAATCAGATAGTACTATTGCAATAAAAAACAACACAGTTGTTCCTTATATTAATGATCAAATAACTTCAAATAAAGCACTACATACTACTTATTTGGAAAGTGTTACAAATAACTACAAGAAACAAATTGTTCTCCAAAAACAACATTGGTTACCAGATTTAAATTTGGATTATTTTAGAGGTTCAAACAAAGGACTTTCACAATCTATTAATGGTTTTCAGGTAGGAATTTCCGTTCCTATTTTATTTGGAGGTAACGTAGCCAAAAGTAAGGTGGCACAGTTAGAATTACAAAGTTGGGAGCAACAACGGTTAAATGAAGAGCAAAAAATAGATCAATTTATTAGTCAAAAACAAAATGAGTTAGAGAAGTACCAAGAAGCAATTACCTATTACAATCAATATGGTAAAAAATTGTCCGATGAAATTATAAAGGTTGCCAACGCAAGTTACAAACAAGGTGAGATTGATTTCTTCCAGTACATTTTAAGTCTTGAAAATGCTACAACAATACAAGTAGATTACTTAGATAATGTCTTATTATTCAATAAAACACAATTAGACTCACAATACATCAACATACAAAATAACTTATAATGAAACATATAGTATACGTACTCACTTTGTCCCTATTTTTATTTTCTTGTAAAGAAAACAAGATAGAGGAAGTTGTCACAAAAGATACTGGTTTACTAACTGTAACCAAAGAACAGTTTGGATCTTCAGGAATGGCTATAGGAAATCCTCAAGAACAAGATTTTGATGTTACTGTCAAAGCATCAGGTAAAATCGATGTACCACCACAAAATAGAGCTAAGGTAACCACCTTTGTGCCAGGCTATATTAAATCTACTAAGCTTCTTGTAGGAAATAAGGTAAGTAAGGGACAAGCATTATTAACGATAGAGAACACAGAATTTTTAGATATTCAAAAAGAGTATTTGGAAGTAGCAGAGCAGATCAACTATTTAAAATCAGAATACGATCGTCAGAAAACTTTGTATGATGAAAAGATTACTTCTCAAAAAAATTATTTGAAGGCAGAGAGTGAGTACCGCCGTACTAAAGCCATGTATCAAAGCTTAAAAGCAAAACTTAAACTTTTAAATATCAATCCAGCAGCTGTTGAGAAAGGTGTTCTTACCTCAGTAATTACTATTTATGCACCAATTGCTGGAGATATAGTAGTTATGAATGCTAATTTGGGAATGTATGCTGGGACTGGCGATGTTTTGTTAGAAATAATAGAAACAGATCACTTGCATTTAGAGCTTAATGTATTTGAAAAAGATATTTTACAAGTAAAAGAAGGTCAGCAAATTAAATTCAAGGTTCCCGAAGCTACAAACGAAACTTTCAAGGCCGAAGTGCATCTCGTAGGAAAATCGATCGAAGGAAACGATAGAACAATCAACGTACACGGTCACTTAGAAGAAAACCTCAAGCAACAACTCATAACAGGTATGTTTGTAGAAGCAAATATAATTGTTGCTACTAAAAAAGGACTTGCTATTCCAGTTGAAGCTTTAATTAAAGAAGGAAACAAAAATTTTGTACTTTTATTGGATTCGAAAACTAATTCTCAATACGCATTCAAAAAAGTTTCGGTAACAATAGGAGAAGTTAATGATCAATATGTTGAACTAATTTTGGGTGGTCAAATAAACGCTAAAAGCACTATTTTGATCAAAGGAGCCTACGATTTAAAAGAGTAGTAAATAATTATTAATTTTAAAAAATCACAAATTTATTTTCATTTCAAAGTAGTTTGAAAATATAGAGTTTTTTTTGAAATTACACAGTACCCTCAATGCTATGATAAACGACAACGATAATTCAATACTAACAATTGATAATTATTTAGATAATCATTACATACATCGAAGCAATTGGCTTCGAGCTGCCGTTCTGGGGGCAAATGATGGTATAATTTCTATTTCCAGTCTTGCCATTGGTATTGCGGCAGCAAGTGCTACTAGGGAACCAATTGTTCTGGCAACTGTCGCAGGTCTGGTAGCGGGTGCTTTATCTATGGCAGCAGGTGAGTATGTTTCTGTAAGTTCTCAGACAGATACCGAAACTGCAGACATTGAAAGAGAAAAAATAGAACTTAGAGAAATGCCAGAGGAAGAATTAAATATATTGGCGCAGATCTATGAAAAACGAGGACTCAAAAAAGAAACTGCAATGCAAGTGGCGATTGAGCTTACTAAAAAGGATGCATTAGCTGCGCATATAAGAGACGAATTAGGTATTAATGAAATTAGTCAAGCAAATCCAATTCAGGCAGCACTAGCTTCAGGAGCTTCGTTTACAATTGGCGGCGTTTTGCCTCTTGTTGTAGTACTTTTTGCACCAATTGAGGGTATGGAATATTGGCTTTACGGATCAACAATTTTGTTTCTAATACTCTTAGGTGGATTGTCAGCAAAAACTGGAGGTTCAAGTATTACAAAAGCGGTTATTAGAATTACAATTTGGGGTACAATTGCAATGGGTTTGTCCGCACTAGTAGGTTATGTTTTCGGTGTAAGAGTATAAAATAACAATTTAAAAATAAAATTATGAACGACGCACATTGGCACTTAGTAGTAAATCATTTTCCAATTATTGGAACTATTTTTGGTTTAGGAATTTTGATTGTAGGTTTCATTATGAAGAGTAAATCGGTCAAAAATACCGCATATATTCTTTTTGTAATTGCAGCTGCATTTGGTTTTGCAAGTATGTACACAGGAGAAGGAGCTGAGGAAATTGTAGAAGATATGCCTAATATAGGACATGAAATAATTCATGAGCATGAGGAACTAGCAGAAAAGTTGGCAATTCTATTATACGCCTTAGCGATTATTAGTTTAGGATCACTTTATACTGCTATTAAAAAGCACAAATTGGCTAAATTGTTGTCATTCGTAACTCTAATTTTAGCTATTGCTGCGGTTGCAGTTGCAACAAGAGTAGGTACTTCTGGTGGTGAAATTCGTCATACTGAAATTCGTGACAACGCGCTTCAAAAAACTATTTATCCAAATGATAAAGAGATTCAAATCAACAATGAGAACGGAGAATAGTACTGATTTAACAAAAAAACAACATTTAGTTAAACTAATAATTGGCTACTAATAAAAAAAACAATTATATTTGCATCTGAAAAATAATACAAGTCATGTTTACAAACAAATTACATCATCATCATTTTCATTATTGCTCTCAAGCGATGTGTTAATGGTATGCATGTAAATCATCATATTTAAAAACCCGTTTGAGTACATCAAACGGGTTTTTTATTGAATCTAACTGTACTCAGACATAACTATTCTAAAAATTTATTACAATGAGTACATTAAAAATTGCAATTCAAAAATCAGGACGATTAAACGAAGAGAGTATCCAAATTCTAAAAGATTGTGGAATTTCTATCAATAACGGAATCGACCAGTTGAAAGCTGAAGCGTCTAACTTTCCTCTTGAAGTTTTATACCTAAGAAATTCAGATATCCCTCAATATTTGATCGATGGAGTAGTAGATATTGCTATCGTAGGAGATAATTTATTAGTCGAAAAAGGAAAAGGAATCCAAGTGGTTCAGAAACTAGGATTTTCAAAATGTAAAGTATCTGTTGCTGTTCCTAAAACTTTCGAATACAATTCTATCAAAGATTTAGATGGATTGCGTATCGCAACTTCCTATCCAAACACTGTAATTGAGTATTTCAATTCATTTGGAATTAATGTAGATATTCACCAAATTTCAGGTTCAGTAGAGATTGCTCCCAATATAGGTCTTGCTGATGCTATTGTAGATATCGTTTCAAGCGGAAGTACTTTATTCAAAAACAACTTGAAAGAAGTAGAAATCATTTATAAAAGTGAAGCAGTTTTAGCCGTTTCTCCAAAGGTGACTCCAGATGTCCAGAAATTAATAGATACGTTAAAATTCAGAATCGAGTCAGTTTTAAGAGCGCGAAGATCAAAGTACATTTTGATGAATGTTCCAAATGATAAAATTGAAGAAGTTGGTAAAATTCTTCCTGTATTACGTAGTTTAACCGTATTGCCATTGGCACAAGAAGGATGGAGCAGTGTACACTCTGTTATTGATAAAGATACGTTCTGGGATGTAATTGATCAGTTAAAAGAGGCTGGTGCCGAGGGAATTTTAATTTGCCCAATTGAGAAAATGGTACTTTAATTAAGTTTCAAGTGGGAATTCATAAGTAGATAGGTTCGTTATGACTTAATCTATGAAGAGCTTTAAAATTTAAACTATAAAATCATGAATAAAATATACAATCCAACACCTGATACTTGGTCTGCAATTTTAGAAAGACCAACAAAAACGGTAAATGATATAGAACAAACTGTAAAAGAAATTTTTAGAGAAGTGCAAAAAAAAGGGGATGAAGCTGTTGCCAAATATACTGCTTTGTTTGATGGTGGCGCTCCTAAAGAGATTGCTGTTTCAACAACTGAAATAGAAGAGGCGATTGCTATAATTCCTACTGAACTAAAAGAAGCGATTCAATTAGCTAAAAGTAATATCGAAAAATTTCACTTTGCGCAGAAAACTCCTAAAGTAGCTGTTGAAACAGTTGAAGGTGTAGCTTGCTGGCAAGAAAAAAGACCGATTCAAAAAGTTGGTTTATATATTCCTGGTGGAACGGCTCCTTTGTTTTCAACAGTTTTAATGTTAGCTGTTCCGGCAAACATAGCAGGTTGTAAAGAAATTGTTTTGTGTTCACCGCCTGACAAAAATGGAAAAATTAATCCAGCTATTTTGTACGCCGCTAATTTATGTGGGGTTACTAAAATATTGAAAGTGGGAGGGATTCAAGCGATTGCAGGGCTTACATTTGGTACAGAAACAATTCCGAAAGTATACAAGATTTTTGGACCTGGAAATCAATACGTAACTGTAGCTAAGCAATTAGCAACCCAATTTGGAGTTGCTATTGATATGCCTGCTGGGCCTTCAGAATTATTAGTTGTTGCTGATGATACTGCTGTTCCCGCTTTTGTAGCTTCTGATTTACTTTCTCAAGCGGAACATGGTATAGACAGCCAAGTTATTTTGGTAGCAACTTCTAAATCATTAATTGATGCCGTTGAAACTGAAATTGAAAACCAACTGAAAGTGCTGCCACGCAGAGAAATTGCCGAAAAAGCTATTGCTAATTCGAAATTAATTTACGTAGAAAACGATACAATTGCCTTAGATTTAATCGATGAATACGGACCTGAACATTTTATAGTTTGTGTAAAAGATGAAGATTTTTACGTTGATAACATAGGAAATGCTGGTTCGGTTTTTATTGGGAATTACACTCCTGAGAGCGCTGGAGATTATGCTTCAGGGACTAATCATACGTTGCCAACCAATGGTTATGCAAAGAACTACAGTGGCGTAAACTTGGATAGTTTCATGAAAGCAATGACTTTTCAGAAGATATCTGAAAAAGGAATTCAGAATATTGGTCCTGCAATCGAACTAATGGCTGAAGCTGAAGGATTGCAGGCACACAAAAATGCAGTTACATTACGATTAAAAGGGATTAAAGATGGAAAATAGTTTCAATATAAATAATTTAGTTCGCGAGAACGTCAAGACCATGAAACCATATTCGTCGGCTCGCGATGAATTTAAGGATTTTGATGTGGCTCAAATGACCTTTTTGGATGCTAACGAGAATCCGTACCAAAATGGAGTAAATCGGTATCCTGACCCTCAGCAGAGGAATGTTAAAGCCGTTTTAGCAAAACAAAGAAACCTAAAAGTAGAGCAGGTTTTATTAGGAAATGGTAGTGACGAAGTATTGGATTTATTATTTAGGGCTTTTTGCGAACCTAAAACCGACAACGTAATTACTTTACCACCAACATACGGAATGTACGGCGTTTTAGCCAATATTAATGCCGTTGAAAATAGAGAGATTTTATTATCCCAAGATTTTCAGCCTGAGATTAATACCATCTTAAGTGCGGTAGATGCAAATACAAAAATGCTCTTTCTATGTTCACCTAATAATCCAACAGGGAATTCATTTGATGATGAAACTATAGTTACATTGCTCAAAAACTTTAATGGTTTGGTAGTAATTGACGAAGCCTACATTGACTTTTCAAAAAAGCCAAGTTGGTTGAATGAATTGGATGAATATCCTAATTTAATCATAACCCAAACCTTATCAAAAGCGTATGGTTTAGCTGGAATTCGTCTGGGAATTTGCTATGCATCTGCAGCGATCATTGCGGTTTTAAATAAGATCAAACCACCTTATAATGTGAATGAGTTAACACAACAAAGAGCTTTAGAGAGATTAGCTGATAAGGAAAAAATTCAATTAGAAATTGATTCAATAGTAATACAAAGAGATGATTTACTTAAAGTATTAAATAAAGTAAATTTTGTCTCGAAAATCTATCCTACTGAAGCTAATTTTGTTTTAATAAAAGTAGATGATGCTAACAAACGTTATGATCAATTGATTCAAAAAGGAATCGTAATTCGTAATCGTACAACGCAGCCTTTATGTGAAAACACCTTGCGCTTAACAATAGGTACAGCGGATGAGAATAAGCAATTGATAGATGCTTTAGTATCAATTAGTGAATCATAAATGTGTAATTTAATCCAAATAAAAAATGTTTAAAAAATTTATCATAGTATTATTAATTTCATTGAGTTTTAATACTATAATGCAGGCTCAGGATGTTCAAGCAAAAGAAACTGGCAAAATTTATTTCTTGAGGTCAACTGGTTTTCAAGGTTCTGCAGTAGCATTTAAAACCTTTATTGATGGAGAATTTGTTTGCAAATTGAATAATAAAAAGTACTCTATACATGAAGTTCCTGTCGGTAAACATGAATGCTCAGTTCAATTTGGAGGAAAGAAGTCTAAAGAGAAAGCCGAGAAGTTCGAAGTATTGGTTGAAGCAGGCAAGATTACTTATGTTCAATTAGTTTTTGAAACAGGGGCATTTGTAAATAACATTTATTGTGAAGAAGTTACTGCAAATACTGCTTTAAAGAAAATGGAAGGTATGACCGAAGACGATAAATGTCTTTAAAATATAATTAGGATTAAAATCCGATTTGCGTGAGGGATAGTAGTGGAGCTCTTTTTATGACGGAGAAACGAAGTCATATAAAAGCGGGACCGAATAGCCCGACCCTTTGGGACACGCCAAAATAAAAAATAAAACACAACTAGCCAATGGCCAAAAGCTAGCAGCTAAAAGCTTACATAAAATGAAAAAAGTACTTTTTATAGATCGTGATGGAACGATTGTTTTAGAACCAGAAGGTTTTCAGTTAGATAGTTTAGATAAATTAGAGTTTTATCCAAAAGCATTTCAATATTTGGCTAAAATCGCAACCGAATTAGAATACGAATTGGTTATGGTAACCAATCAAGATGGTCTGGGGACGGATAGTTTTCCTGAAGATACGTTTTGGCCTACGCAAAATTTTATTTTAAAAGCTTTTCAAAATGAAGGAGTTCTTTTTGATGATATTTTTGTAGATCGTTCTTTTCCAGAAGATAATGCACCCACACGCAAGCCAAGAACAGGAATGTTGACTAAATATATTGACAATCCAGAGTATGATTTGGCGAATTCCTTTGTGTTAGGAGATCGTTTAACAGATGTGGAATTGGCTAAAAATCTTGGAGCAAAGGCGGTTTTCATGAACGATTCTGATGGAGCAGGGAGTGAAGAGATTAGCGCCAAAAGAGAAGAGTTAGATGAGACAATAGTCTTGCAATCGATGGATTGGAAAGTTATTTATGAGTTCTTGAAACTAGAAGCACGTTCGGCTACGATTTCGAGAAAAACCAATGAAACTGATATTTACATTAACTTGAATCTTGATGGTACGGGGAAAAGTAAAATTGAAACCGGAATTGCCTTTTTTGATCACATGCTTGACCAAATTGCACGTCACGGGCAAATGGACTTAGAAATTCTTGTAAAAGGAGATCTAGAGGTCGATGAACACCATACTATTGAAGATACAGCAATTGCTCTAGGAGAAGTTTTTGCGAAAGCATTAGGAAACAAATTAGGTATTGAAAGATATGGTTTTTGTTTACCAATGGACGACTGCTTAGCGCAGGTGGCTATTGATTTTGGAGGTAGAAATTGGTTGGTTTGGGAAACCGAATTCAAACGTGAAATGGTAGGTAAGATGCCAACAGAGATGTTCTTGCATTTCTTTAAATCATTCTCTGATGGTGCTAAGGCCAACATCAATATTAAAGCCGAAGGTGACAACGAGCATCATAAAATTGAGGCTATTTTTAAGGCTTTCGCCAAAGCGATAAAAGTTGCCGTAAAACGCGATACCGAAAAAATGATTTTGCCATCGACGAAAGGGATGCTTTAATAAGTCATAAAGTCAAAGGTCTTAAAGTCAAATGTCCTATAGCTAGGTAATTGTAAACGACTTTAGGACTTTCGACTTTCGACTTTAAGACTATATAAATGAAACTAGTAATAATAAACTACGGAGCAGGTAATATTCAAAGTATTATGTTTGCTATCGAAAGATTGGGATATAAGGCGGTTTTGAGTAATGATCCAGCCGAGATCAAAGCAGCAGACAAAGTGATTTTTCCGGGTGTGGGTGAAGCGAGTTCAGCGATGAAAATGCTTTTGGCCAGCGGCTTGGATGCGTTGATTCCTACACTGACGCAGCCTGTATTAGGTATTTGTCTTGGAATGCAATTGATGTGCAACAAAACCGAAGAGGGAAACACAAAAGGATTAGGCATTTTTGATGTAGATGTGATTAAATTTACACCAAAAGTAAAAGTGCCACAAATGGGTTGGAACACGATTTATAACTTGAAATCGGATTTATTTAAAGACATTGCTGAGAACGAATACATGTATTTAGTACATAGTTTTTACGCTCCAGAGTGCGCCGAATCGATTGCTACTACTAATTACGAACTAGAATATGCTTCGGCATTGCAAAAAAACAATTTTTACGGAACCCAATTTCACCCTGAGAAAAGTGGTGACGTAGGGGAGAAAATTTTGGGGAATTTCCTAAAATTAAATGATTGAAAGATTTAATGATTTAAAAAATCTGGATTAATAAGTACTATGTTTCAAATTGCCAATCTTTAAATTTTACAATTTTTAAATCTTTAAATTAAAAAAATGAGAATAATACCAGCCATAGATATCATTGACGGAAAATGTGTTCGCCTATCTAAAGGGGATTACAACACCAAAATTATATATAACGAAAACCCGCTAGAAGTTGCCAAAGAATTTGAAGCACACGGAATTGAATATTTGCATTTAGTCGATCTAGATGGTGCAAAATCAAGTCGGATTATTAATCATAAAATCTTAGAGCAAATTGCGACTCAAACCAAGTTGAAAATTGACTTTGGTGGTGGTTTAAAATCGGATGAAGATTTGAAAATTGCTTTTGAAAGTGGCGCCAACCAAATCACCGGTGGAAGTATCGCCGTTAAAAATCGTGATATTTTCGAAAAATGGATCAACACTTTTGGGGCTGATAAAATTATACTAGGAGCTGATGCTAATAATGAAAAAGTAGCAGTGTCAGGATGGTTGGAAGAATCAGATCAAGAGTTAGTTCCGTTTATACAGGGATACCAAGAGAAAGGGATTCAATACGTGATTTGCACAGATATCGCTAAAGACGGAATGCTAGAAGGTCCAAGTTTTGATTTATATAAAAAAATTCTAGAGCAATGTAGTGTAACTTCGAGCATGTCATCTCGAGCGGAGTCGAGAGACGGCATTAAATTAATCGCGTCAGGTGGAATTTCGACTTTCGATGAATTACCAAAATTAGCGGACTTAGGTTGTGAAGGAACGATCATAGGAAAAGCGATTTACGAAGGAAGAATTAGTTTGAAACAATTAGAAAACTACATTATAAATAAATAGATTATTTCGCAAATATTCGCAAAGAAAATACACAGATTCGCTAAAATTTTTGTGTATCTCTGCGAAAGCTCTGCGAATTTCTGTGCAACAAAAAATGAAATGCTTACTAAAAGAATAATTCCCTGTTTAGATATTAAAAACGGACGTACGGTAAAAGGCGTAAATTTTGTAGATTTGCGTGATGCTGGTGACCCAGTAGAGTTAGCGAAGATTTATTCAGATGAAGGAGCCGATGAATTGGTTTTTTTGGATATTTCAGCGACTGAAGAACGAAGAAAAACATTAGTAGATTTAGTTCGTAAAGTAGCTTCGACGATAAACATACCCTTTACTGTTGGAGGCGGAATAGCATCAGTGGAAGATGTTGAAATTTTGTTGCAAAATGGTGCCGACAAAGTTTCGATTAATTCATCAGCTGTCAAAAATCCTGATTTAATTAACGAGCTAGCGCAAAAATTTGGAAGTCAATGTGTTGTTGTTGCTATTGATGCGAAGCAGATTGATGGTCAATGGATTGTTCATTTAGTGGGAGGTAAAGTACCTACAGAATTGAATCTATTCGACTGGGCGGTTGAAGTAGCTAAAAGAGGTGCAGGAGAAATATTGTTTACTTCTATGGATAATGACGGAACCAAGAATGGTTTTGCTAATGAAGCTTTGGCTAAATTGTCTACTTTAATTAATATTCCAATTATCGCTTCAGGTGGGGCGGGAAATATGCAACATTTTGTAGACAGTTTTATTGAAGGAAAAGCAGATGCAGCACTGGCGGCAAGCGTGTTTCATTTTAAAGAAATTGAAATTAAAGCCTTAAAAAAAGAACTTAAAAATAATAATATCGAAGTTAGAATTTAAACTTACTTTGAGACATTTGACTTTACAACTTTAGACTCACAATAATGAACATAGATTTTACAAAAAATACAGATGGTTTAATTCCTGCAATTATACAAGATAGCGAAACTAAAACGGTTTTGATGTTGGGATACATGAATGCAGAAGCCTATCAAAAAACAATAGACACACAAAAAGTAACTTTTTTTAGCCGTTCAAAACAAAGGCTTTGGACTAAAGGAGAAGAAAGTGGAAATTTCCTGGAATTGGTTGATATAAAGAATGACTGTGATGGTGATACCCTATTAATTCAAGCAAAACCAATTGGTCCTACTTGTCATACCGGTGCAGATACCTGCTGGCAAACAGAAAACAAAGGAGATTATGGCTTTATATCTAAATTAGAGCAAACCATTAAAACAAGGAGAGAAAATGCAGACTCCGAAAAGAGTTATGTTGCCTCGTTGTTTAAATTGGGAATGAATAAAATTGCTCAGAAAGTAGGAGAGGAAGCGGTAGAAGTTGTAATTGAAGCACTTGATAACAAAGATGATTTGTTCTTAAGCGAAAGTGCCGATTTATTGTTTCATTATTTAATTCTTTTACAAGCAAAGGGATTTGAACTTGATGATGTGATTAGCGTTTTAAAGAGTCGCCAGAAATAAAAATAGTACCTTAAAAAAAGATTTTTGATAGCCCAATAGTGAAATATTTCAGTATTGGGTTATTTTTTTCCTTTCATTTGAACGTGTAATGCACTATATTTACTAGTACAATTTTACAAAAACACTTTTTTGCATTATGAGTTTTGATGACCATACGATTACAACTAATTTAAACACTACAGTTATTAAAACAGGACTACATATTATATTAACAACTGATGAAGATGACTCGAGGCCAGTATACCTATCGGGGAATTTCAATAATTGGCTGACCCAAGACAAAGCTTATGTAATGGAAAAGATTGGTAGTGGCTTATACCATTTTAAATTTAAACATGATTTTGAATATCCTGAAACATTACTCTATAAGTTTACAAAAGGAGATTGGAGTGAGGTTGAAATTGATGCCGATGGTAATATTACCAGCAATAGATATACAACCAATCATTCTGGAGTTCAAAAAGAGCACGTAAGTAAATGGAGAAGGAACTGGTTACCTTTTAAACCAAACTATCTGCCCAAAATAGTATTGATATCTGATGAGTTTGAAATTCCTCAACTAAACAAAACAAGAAAAATATGGGCACTTCTACCGCACGACTATCATAGTTCTTCTGAAAGTTATCCCGTAATGTATTTACAAGATGCACAAAATTTGTTCAATGAAGAAGCGGAGTATGGCAATTGGGAAATTGATAAAAAATTGGCAGTAATGTCCGAATACAAAATAGGAAAAATTATTATTGTCGCAATAGAACACGCTAAAGAAGACCGAATAAAAGAATACAATGTCGGAACAACCCTGTTGGGAAAAGGCCAAGGTAAAAAATACATTAAGTTTTTGACAGAAACCTTGAAGCCGTTTGTAGATTCTAATTTTAGAACCAAAAAAGAAAGAGAGTTCACAGGGATAGGAGGAAGTTCTATGGGCGCATTAGTCAGTATTTTTAGCGGAATTCGCTATCCCGAGATTTTTGGTAGATTAATGATTTTTTCACCATCATTGTGGGTGGGTCCCAAGTTAAAGATCAAAAGTCAAGAAGAGACGCAGGACACAAAAATATATTTGTATGCTGGAGGAGATGAAAGTGAAACGATGATTGATCAAGTTCAAAAATTTAAAAATCAAATGATTGAAGATGGTTTTGTGGCAAACAGAATGAAAATTAATTTGAGTATAAATAAATTAGGAAAGCATACCGAAACTTTTTGGAGTGATGAATTTCCAAAGGCAATTGAATGGCTATTTTTTAACACTAAAGAAAACTAAATGAAAATTAAAGAAGTAACACAGTTAGAAAATTTTTCAGGAACAGTGATCGTTCCCGTTTATGAGACTAATCCCAAAAATATAGTTCCAATTGAATTTGAAGAAATAGTGCTCTCGTCAAAGGTTTTTTTTGGTAAAAAGAACAGTCGCTATGTTGTTGAAAAAGGTAATGCGTTATACTTATTTATCGGAATAGGTAAAACAATTGATTATTCAAACTTAAAGACCCTTTTTCGTAGCGTTTCTCAAAAGGAGGAAAGCTATTTTAGTCAAAATGTGGCGCTTCATATTCCTGATACTTTTAATGAGGATTTAGTGGAGGCAGTTGTATCTGGGCTACTTCTAGGAACCTATAATTTAGGACATTTTAAGAAAAAGGAAGCGCATTCGTTTTTAAATTCAGCATTCCAATTAGAAATTTTTTCCTCAAAAAGTTATGCTTCCGTTGTAAATAAATCGATCAAAATTGCACGTGCTCAATTAGAAGTACTAGCTCTTGTAGACCTACCTCCTAATACTGTAACTCCTCATTACCTGGGACTATGGGCAAAGGAGAAAGGAGAGAAACATGGGTTTGAAGTAAAAATTCTTGGACGAGAAGCTGCCAAAATTGAGGGTTTAGGCGCTTTTTTAGCCGTTGGTCAAGGAAGCGAAAATGAACCGCAATTCATTATAATGGATTACGTTCCTGCGACTAAATCGGATACCTTTAAACATGTAGGTTTAGTTGGCAAGGGAGTTACCTTTGATACTGGAGGACTCAACATTAAAACGGCAGGGATGTTGCACATGAAATGTGATATGGCTGGCGCAGCAGCAGTTTTAGGTACTATGCAATTAATTGCTGATTTACAATTACCCATTAAAGTGACTGCGATCGTTCCTTGTACAGAAAATTCAGTTAGCGGAAAATCATTTTTACCTAGCGATGTGATTACAAGTTACAGTGGTAATTCAATAGAAATTATTGATACTGACGCAGAGGGACGTTTAATATTGGCTGATGGAATTTCCTATATGCTAAAAAATTATAAGCCAGAATACTTAGTAGATATAGCAACACTAACAGGTAGTAGCGTAGGAACTTTAGGTTATGAATGCGGTGCCTTATTTACTAATAATGAAGTAATTGCAAGACAATTACAAGATGCTGGAAATTCAATTGGTGAGCGATTATGGCAATTACCGCTTTGGGATTGCTACAAACAAGATATAGAAAGTGATATTGCCGACGTAAAAAATTATAGTGGAAAACCAGTCGCCGGAGCTATCAGTGCAGCTAAATTTTTAGAATTTTTTACAGAGGAGCATACCGCTTGGGCGCATTTAGATATTGCAGGAGTAGCTTTTGGTGATGACGAATTTGCAAAAAGTAAGCATGCGACTGCTTACGGTGTTCATTTATTGACTAAATTCATTGAAAATATATAGACTTATGGAAAATGTTAAAACTTTTATTTGTATTTCAAATTATTTCAAAGGAGCTGATTTTTTAACGCACCTACATAGCCTTGGAAATAAAGTTTATCTCATCACTAGCGAAAAGTTACGAGATAAACCTTGGCCACATGACGCCATTGAGGAAATATTTTATATGCAAGGTCAGGATATAGATTGGAATCTGGAGCATTTATTATTAGGAGTAGGCAATCTTATGAAAGCTAATAAAATTGATGCGATAGTTGCTTTAGATGATTATGATGTTGAAAAAGCTACTTATTTGCGCGAGAACCTACGTATCGACGGTATGGGACAAACTACCGGTCGCTATTTCAGAGATAAGCTTGCGATGCGCATGCGAGCAAAAAGTTGCGGTATTTCTAACCCTACATTTTGTTCTCTTTTTAATGACCACGATATTAACACATTTGCTGATACCGTGCAAGCTCCATGGGTTTTAAAACCAAGGTCAGAGGCATCTGCATCTGGAATCATAAAGGTTTTTGATAAAGAAAGTTTATGGATACATATTAACGAAATGGGAAATAACCGTTTTAAATATCTTTTAGAACAATTTAAGCCAGGTGCAGTTTATCATTGTGACAGCTTAATTTTAGATAAAAAAGTTATATTTAGTTTAACCTCTAAATATCTAGCCACACCAATGGAAATTTCACAGGGTGGTGGTGTTTTTAGAAGTTCGAACATTCCGTATGGGTCGGATGATGATAAGGCAATAAAAGAGGTTAATGAGCAAGTCATGAAGGGATTTGGTTTAAAACATGGTGCTGCGCATACTGAATTCATAAAGTGCGATGATGATGGTAAAATATATTTTCTAGAAACATCTTCGAGAGTAGGAGGAGCACACCTTGCCGAGATGGTTGATGCTGCTTCTAATATTAATTTATGGAAAGAATGGGCCGCTATAGAAGATGCCTTGGTAAAAGGGAAAAAATATAAATTACCAAAGATTAAAAAAGAATATGCAGGTATTGTTCTAACTTTGTCTAAAGATCAGAAACCAAATTTATCTTCTTTTGCAGATCCTGAAGTTTGTTTTACAGTCCCTCTAGATTACCATGCCGGAATTATTGTACAGTCTAAAAAAAGTGAACGAATTTTAGAGTTATTAAATAATTATACAGATCGCTTGGTCGCTGATTTTTCTGTGGTGGTTGCACAAGAAAAAGTAACTAAACTACATTAATATATTTTAGAATAAAACAGTAATAATTCCTATCGTATTTCATGAAAAAATATCTTTTACCCTTGATTTTAGTGTTTTGTTTAGCACAAAATAGCCACTCTCAAGGGCTATTATCTAAATCTGATATTCAGTTTACTAGGCAAGACTCTTTACGCGGCAGTATCACTAAAGAGCGATCATGGTGGGATGTGAAACATTATCATTTAGATATCAAAGTAAACCCTAAAGACAGTACTATAACAGGTTCAAACACTATTAAGTATTCCGTTTTAGAAAGTCATGATGTAATGCAAATTGATTTGCAGCAACCTATGGCTATTAGTAGAGTGGTTCAAGATGGGGTAAATTTAAAATTTAAGCGAGAAGGAAATGTATATTTCATTACTATGGCTTCACCACAAAAAACAGCAGCAATTAAAGAACTTACTGTTTTTTATGGCGGAAAACCCAAAGTAGCTATCAATCCGCCTTGGGACGGCGGAATCACATGGAAAAAAGATGCAAATGGAAAACTTTTTATTGCCTCCTCTTGTCAAGGTTTGGGTGCTAGTGTTTGGTGGCCTAATAAAGATCATATGTATGACGAGGTAGAGAATATGTTGATTAGCGTGAATGTTCCAGGGGATTTAGTAAACGTATCCAACGGTCGTTTGCAAAGCGTAAAAACAGTAAAAGATGGAACAAAAACTTATAATTGGTATGTTGCTAATCCGATAAATAATTACGGTGTCAATATCAATATTGGTGATTATGTTTCCTTTTCAGAAAAATTTAAAGGTGAAAAAGGAAATCTGGATTGTACCTATTACGTTTTAAGAGATAATTTAGCCAAAGCCAAAGAACAATTTAAAGATGTTCCGCGCATGTTGCAAGCATTTGAACATTGGTTTGGACCGTATCCTTTTTATGAGGATAGTTATAAATTGGTAGAAGCTCCCTATTTGGGTATGGAACATCAAAGTTCCGTTACTTATGGAAATGGTTACAAGAATGGCTATCGTGGTAGAGATCTAAGTGGAACAGGCTGGGGATTAAAATTCGATTTTATAATTATTCATGAGTCGGGTCACGAGTGGTTTGCAAATAACATTACTTACAAGGACATTGCTGATATGTGGATCCACGAAAGTTTTACAAACTACTCTGAAAGTTTATTTTTGGAATATTTTTATGGTAAAGAAGCTGGCTATACTTATGTAAGGGGGATTAGAAAGAACATTAAAAATGACAAACCTATAATTGGTCAATACAATGTGAACAATGAGGGTTCGAGTGATATGTATTACAAGGGTGCTAATATGCTACATACCTTACGTCAAATCGTTGATAATGATGCTAAATGGCGCATGATTTTGAGAGGCTTGAGCAGTACATTCTACCATCAAACCGTATCAACAAAGCAAATTGAAGATTATCTGTCGAAAGAAATAGGGATAGATTTGGAACCTTTTTTTAATCAATACTTGAGAGATACTAGAATACCTACCTTAGAATATTTTTTAAAAGATGAAACTTTAGGTTACCGTTGGACAAACTGTGTAGTAGGTTTTAACATGCCAGTAAAAGTTCAAATAAATGGTCAAGAGCAATTGCTAAAAGCAAATACAGAATGGCAAAAGAAAGCAGTTAATCAAAAAGAATTAAAATTAAGTATTGACAAAAATTTTTATGTAGCGAGTTTTGAAATTACAGAGTAAAATATACTAATTTTAACCTCGATATATCAAAGTGAAAATCTTAAAAAGTGAAATGACTATGAAAAATTGCAGCACCTTATTCTATTCTCTTTTATTCATAAGCACTACTTCTTTTGCTCAAGACAGTAAGACTGTAAGCTTAATTCCTGAAAATACAGCTAAAGACTCTGTTACTATCGCAGTATCTAGTGAAATGCTTGATGAAGAGGTATATTGGAGTATTATTGAAAACTCGATAAAAGAAACCAGTTCTACTGAGGACCAAGAAATTTTTTTGGTAAATGAAGTTGAAAAATTGACTCCTAAAGAAATGATAGGTTTTCGTTTGCGAACGGATAAACTATTGTATGATTCCTATACCTCTGATCTTTGGTGTGCTGCATATATAATGCATGGAGGTTGCAGCGATGATGGTTTTGAATATTTTAGATGTTGGCTAATATCTAGAGGGAAAGACACGTTTTACAAAGCGAAGGCCAATCCTGATACTTTAATTGATTTGGTTAAAGAAGGTGAGGAATTGTATGAATTTGAAGGATTTTGGTATGTGGCAATCAATGCTTTTAAAAATGTGACTGATAAAGAACTCTATTCCTACATCGATTACGATTCTTTCGTAACTAATGATGAAAACTATCCATTGTTGAATTTCACATGGAATGTTGATGAGCCTCAAACAATGAAAAACGTTTGTCCAGTGCTTTATGAAAAATTGTGGAAATAGTTTTACTCTTTTTCAAATAGACCAATTGTACCTCCAACCCAGTCTTTATCTTTATTGAATTTAACGCCAATCATTTCACCTCGACTCAATCGAACCAAATTACAAAGTAGGGTAGGTGATGCATCTTTCTTTTTCCACGTACATAGCACACGCACTTCTGCTTTGACCTTACCATCAGGAGATTGAACTACAGGACTATAAGTCACCTTTTTCTGTAAGATGTATAATTCTTTATCAACAACAGCTTTAATATCTTCTTTCTTTACATTAAAAACCACACCTGAACCTGAGAAAGAGAATAAAGGTTTTAATACGTAGTTTTGAAGGTCTTCCGGAATTACTTTTAATTCGCTCAACAAAGTTGACTCAATGAAATAAGGACCTTTTAAAAAGGGTAAAATAAATTTACTGATTCTAAAAAACCAATTAGGATGTCCTGCCCATTCGACGTCCAATTCATCAGCGAAACTAAATTGTAGCCTTAGGTCTGTTCTTAAATCTAATTCATCAAAAATTACACGATTGTAGATTCTTTTTATAACAATTTCAGTTCCGTCTTTATTTATATAAAAAAGCTGTTTTCCTCTTTTAAAAACCTCTGTAACGCACACTATTGGAATTCCAAGAACCCGGTTACAATAATAAAAATCGATTTTAGTATTTTGCTTTTCAGGCTCTATTTCGAGTAAAATAACATTTTCTTTCGGATGATCATTGCAAATGACATCTTCAATATTTTTTAAATATTCTTGTTCGGTAATATTATTAAAAAATGGCGTTAGTTCTTCAAGAAATGCATAATGATTTTTAAATTTGCTATACAATTCGATCTGATAATTGTATAGAGAAGGAAAGCCTTGTACTTCAATTAATTTTGGAATTATTTTACCATCCTCTTCACAAATGCCAAAATCAATAGCTAAAAAAGTAGTGTGCTCATCCTCGTTAGGGACTAAATGATTTAATTCTAATGATTTATCAGTGAGAGATTTAAATTCTTTAGATTGAATGAAAGCTATAACTTGATTTGATCCTTCGATTAGTTGTTCTTTAAGCTCTTTGGATATAAAAAAGGGACTTTCTGCCACTCTAAAAGTAGGCGCATAATTAAAATCAGAAGCAATATCATCCTTAAATGCCTGATACTTTTCCGATGTAAATTGCTCATTAAATAATTTTCTATACTTATTTATCATGCGCTCTCAGGTGGATTAATTTGACATTATTTTTTTAGTCCTAATCAAATCATTTATTGCTGTTCTCAGAAAATTAGGAATTAATGTTTCGTTTGTTCGATAAATTTTGTCATCGTCTAAAAGGTCTTCTAACATATTCCTAAACTTTCTTTTCCCTTTCATTTCTCTGATTTTATCTTTGGCTTCCTTGTTTCGTAAATGAGAAATAAAACTAATAGGATCCGCCTCTGGATGAAATTGAGTTCCTACGAAATATGGCGTAAAGCGTACCGCCATGATAGCGCGTTCATATTGAACGTGATCTCTTATTTTTTCTAATGAAATGATTGTGGCTCCCTTTTTCTTAAAAACATTCAAATTGGGTTGAACAACCTGATAATCTCTAGAGTCTATTGCATAAAATGGATCCGCTAATCCTTCAAAAAGAGAATCATGTAAGCCCTCTTTTGTTTTATGCATAGTCATTACACCAAATGAGGTATCGTTTCTTTTGGTTATTTCAGCTAGACCAAAATGCTTGCAAGCCATTTGAAACGAATGACAAATAAACAAAACGTGCTTTTTAATGTTGTTTTCAGCATTCCACGTGTTTAATTCATCAATAAAGCTATAATACTTCACATCCCAATTACCATCTCCTACTAAGGGATTTCCGGGTCCACCCGTAGAAATATAAATATCGTATTTGCTAATTTCAGGTAGTTCACCTTTTCCTCTAACATCAAAAATTTTAAAACCTACAATAGGTTCGAACCTACTTATTATATCTATGATACAACGCATTCCTTGATTTGGTACACCGTCATACATATCTAGAAGTGCAATCGTGATCTTTTTAGTGCTCATTTTTATTTTTTATATGGTAAATCACAAAGATAAACTATTATGCTATAAGCCCTTTGTAAATTCACTCGTTATAAAATCAACTACTTTTGTTAAGTCTTTTGTTTCTTCAAAAACGGCTAGTTGTTTAGCTGCTCCAGTACCATTTTTTAGAATTTGGTGTACATAATTAATATGGTCTCTACTACCTAATTCATCCACAACATCATCTACGAATTCTAAGAGTTCAACAAGTAAAATACGAGTTTCTACTTCCTTCTGAAGACCAAAATCAATCATGGATCCTTCAATTCCGTATCGAGCGGCTCTAAACTTATTTTCCTTAATCAATGCAGGACGATAGGTGTTAAAGCTCATATTGTGCATATTTAGTTTATATAATTTAGCTACAATAGCCTGTATTACAGATACTATACACATGGTTTCCTCCACCGTTAAACACATATCGCAAATTCGAAATTCGATCGTGTCATAAAAGGGATGCAAGCGCAAGTCCCACCAAATTTTCTTTGGATTATCAATACAGTTTGTTTTCACCAAGGTTTCCAAGAAATTGTCATAGGCAGCAACTGACTCAAAATATTCTGGTAAACCAGTTCTGGGAAATTTATCAAAAACTTTTGTTCTAAACGATTTATATCCAGTTTGTCTTCCTTCCCAAAAAGGAGAATTAGTCGAAAGTGCAAATATATGGGGTAAAAAATAACAAGCTTGATTCATTAATTGCAAGCCAATTTCTCTATTTTCAATACCAACATGACAGTGCATACCAAAAATTAAATTAGAGCGTGCGGCATCCTGCATTTCGTTGACAATCATGTGATAACGAGGATCATCAGTAATGGGTTGGTCTTGCCATTTAGAAAAGGGATGTGTTCCAGCACCACCAACAATCAAATCTTGCTTATCAGCTAATTCAACTATTTTAGATCGCAAGAATTTAATTTCCTTTTCGGCTTCATGAACATTTTTGCAAATATTTGTTCCAACTTCCACAACCGATTGGTGCATCTCAGACTTAACTTGCTCATTTAATATAATTTTTGCACCATCAACTATTTTTGATAAATGAGAGCGCAAATCTCTCGTAACCGGATCAATGATTTGGTATTCTTCTTCTACGCCAAGGGTAAAAACAGGTAATTTTTTCATCTTTAATTTTTTAGAAGCTATTTACTTCGTCAGTTCGCTTCGCTCGTATCTATCTGTTACAATCAACCTCGCCATCCAGGTAGCTAACTGGAGCCTCACTAGGATTTCTATTACTATCTGGGCTAGATATTTGAGTGTATCACATTATTATTTTGTCGCAATAGCCTCTTTCATAAAGGTTCCCCAAGTCAAGTTAATTTTTCCAGGTTTTTGTTTTTTAGCAGCAGCGATAGCCATCTTTGCAGACTCTTCAACCACCCATTCAAAATTTTCTGCTCCAACAGAGTTAACGTCTGCATCAGGTGCTGGATTTCCAAAATCAATGGCGTATGGAATACCGTCTCTAACCGCGAACTCTACCGTGTTGAAATCGTATCCTAGGCCTTTACAAAGCTTTAGAGTGTAGTCCTTTATAGTGGCTAATAATTTTTTATCAACTGGAGGTCCATCTAAAACATAACGCAAGTGGGGCTCATTTCGGGGCTCGTATTGCATAATTTTCACCGCTTTGCAACCAAGGCAATACACTCTAAAGTATTCAGTAAATATAATTTCTTCTTGCAAAAGCATTACTAGTTGTCCTGTTTCTTGATGCTTTTCCCAAAACTCTTCTTTGTTTTCTAAACGATATACATTTTTCCAGCCACCACCAGCATAAGGCTTCATATAAGCAGGGAATTTAATATAGTCAAAAATGGCTTCCCAGTTCATGGGGTATTTTAAATTGCGGAAAGATTTGCCCGTTGTATCTGTAGGGTGCTCTGCAGAGGGTAGTAAAACAGTATTAGGTAGTGGCACACCTAAGGTATCGGCTAATGAATTATTAAAAAATTTATCATCAGCGCTCCACCAAAACGGATTATTAATCACGTTAGTTCCAGTTAAAGCAGCGTTTTTTAAATAAGCTCTGTAAAAAGGTACATCTTGAGATATACGGTCAATAATTACGGCATAATCTCCGTCTTTGTTTTGAACCACCATATCAATACTAACTGCTTCAGCAATAATATCCTTTTCGTTTTTTGAATTTACTCTATCTATAAAGGCCTGTGGAAAAGTGTCTTCCATTCCAAATAATATTCCAATTTTCTTCATTGCTCTGTTTTTTATATTTTAAACTTATTATTTGTGGGATTAAAAAAACTTGATTCGGGATAAATAATGCGGAAACATTTCTTTCCAAACAGGCCAATCATGTTTTCGATCAGCTCTCACATCAAGCCAATGCTGGACTCCTCTGTCATTTAGAACTTTATGAAGTTTCAAATTCGCATCATAACAAATGTCCCAATTGGAAGTTCCTAGAACAATATCCATGTTCCATAATTCATGATCTTCAAGACCATATAAGTAATCAAGTGGACTATTGTAAAATACATCGTCGTTATGAAATCCGTCTAGAAAACTTTTTATCTCAAATGCTCCACCCATTGAAAATAAATGACTTACATAACCGGGATGTCTAAACGCAAAATTGGCGGCATGATAGCCTCCAAAGCTGCACCCTGCCATCGCTACTTTGCCAGAATGGGTATTGTTCTTTACTTTTTCTACAATTTCGTGACAAATCATTTTATCATACCTAACATGATTTTCTATACGGTGTACGGAATGAATATTCTTGTTGTAAAAACTATCTTTATCAACACTGCTTGGGCAATAAATTTGAATTAATCCTTGCTCAACAAACCATCTTGCCGACTCAATAAGTCCCATATCCTTGTTTTCGTGGAAGCTTCCCATGGAAGTTGGAAATAAAACTACAGGATAACCTGCATGTCCAAAAACTAACATTTCAACTTCTCTGTATAGGTTTGGTGAATACCATTTAAAATATTCCTCTTTCATAACTTTGTTTTAAACAATAATAACGAAAAAAAGTGTGCCAATAACATATTATGTCATTGTGTTGCTTCTTTTAATGTTTTTTACAAATCAGATTATCAATAACTTATAATACTTTAATTTTACTGGTGTGTCCACCTAGTATATTGCGATATTCATAAAATTAAATCCGCTGATTTTACTTTTTTTCTATGTCTCTGGGTTGATCAAATAGTTGAACCTGACTTTTTAATCGCTCTAGCAACATAGTCATCATCCGTTTACTCAGATTGGAAGAATTATTACTATACAATAAATATTCCTCCATGGTGAAAAGTCCTATGACCATTCCTTTTAAAGTATTTCGGTATTTTACATCTTTTTGAAGAGCATTTTCAATTACGCCTAAGCGCTTATCAATGGTAAGATTATAAAAATCTCCTTTGTACTTTGTGATGTAATTTGAAAATGAGGCTATAAATAACTCGTTCTGAAGTTTTAAAATGGGCCTGAGAACTCTATTTTGGAAAATTTCTTCTGCGGAGGAATCAGTACTTATGGAGCCTATTGTTTGCCCTCTTAAATCCTTTATGAATGTGTCTCTTTCGATCATTTTTTTTCTTAAAAATAAAGAAAATTTTATTGAGATGAGTTACTTTAGCGTTACTAAAAAAATATTTATGCGCTTTCATACTAGAAAATGGGTTAAACCCGAAGATTTAAATCCAAACGGAACTTTATTTGGTGGACAACTTTTAGCTTGGATAGACGAGGAGTTGGCTTTATATACCATTATTCAATTAGAAAACTCCAGAGTTGTTACTAAGCACATGTCCGAAATTAATTTCAGAAGCTCAGCCAAGCAAGGCGATATTATTGAGATTGGTATTGACGTTGTTAAATTCGGTAAAAGTTCACTTACACTTAAATGTGAAGCAAGAAATATGATGACTCGAGAAACAATTATTTCAATTGATACTACGACAATGGTCAATTTAGATGCAGACGGAAAACCCAAACCTCATGGAAAAACTGAAATAGAATTTGTGAAAAATAGAGTGTAATTTTTTTTTTTAATCTTTTTAACTACTGCTTGATAAATACAATATCTAAATAGTGTGTATATGGGTTTTTGTACAAGATTAAAAACTTTATTGTTATTTCATTCCGGTGAATGTAAGTACTAGGACTTTGTAATTGTAACTTTCGACGGTAGTTCAAACACTTCCAATCCAAAATAGGGAACAGATGCAATAATATGGTCAAAAACATCAGACATTACATATTCATAACTTTCCCATCTTTTATCGCTTGTAAAAGCATAAATCTCTAAAGGTACCCCGTTTACAGTAGATTGCAATTGACGACACATCAGTAACATTTCTTGATTGATGGCGGGGTGATTAGCTAAGTATTGCATGATATACTTTCTAAAAACACCCATATTTGTCATGTTTCGACCATTAATAGCAATCGATTTATCAATGCCACGATCCGTATTGTAATTATTAATCTCCGCTTTACGACTGTCTATATAAGCGGTAATAAGGTTGATGTTTTTTAGATTATCTAATTCCGAATCATTCAAAAATCGAATACTACTTGTTTTGATTAAAATGTGTCTTTTAATTCGTCTTCCATCAGAATTTAACATTCCTCTCCAGTTCTGAAACGAATCAGAGCTTAAGCTGTAGGTAGGAATCGTGGTGGTGGTATTGTCAAAATTCCGAACCTTAACAGTGGTTAAATTAATTTCGATCACATCTCCGTCTGCGCCAAATTTCTCCATTGTAATCCAGTCGCCAATACGAATCATATCGTTTACAGATACTTGAACACTGGCGACAAATCCTAAAATAATATCTCTGAAAATCAATATTATTAAAGCCGAAACAGCTCCAAAAGTAGTCAGTAATTCTGTATGTCCTATTTCGAATAATCTGGAAATAATAATAATAATACCTACTATCCAAAGCAGGATCATGATTACTTGAATAAAACTGTCGATAGGCTTATCACTGTAACGAGGCTTTAGCTTTAAATAATCTCGTAAGGCATTAAAAATTGTTCTAATAATCCACAGAACAAGTATCACAATATAGATGCCTACAAGTTTGCCGAAAACACCTTCCCAATACTCATACTTTTCTAAAATAACGGGCACTGATTTGTAGATGAATAACAACGGAATCAAGTGAGCTATGTATTTTGCTGTTTTATTAGTTACTAATAAATCATCAAAACGTGTTTTTGTTCGTCGAGCAATAAAAACCATTATTGTAACCAGTAACAGCCTGAAAACAATATAGATACTATAAGCAAGTAAGCACAGTATAGCAATGTTAATCACTAAACTAATATACGAAGCAAAAGTATAATTCATCCCTATTTTTCTAAAAAAAGGATAGAGTAAAGTAAATATTTTAGAAGCTGCTTTAAACATTTTTACAGTATTTCTTTTCGATATAAAAAGTTCCAAACGGAATTAATGATGCAGCTAAAATAATCGCCAAAGTCGGATAATTCCAATTTTGCTGTTTCTTTAGTAGGATAGCCAAAATGATATATGCAATAAATAAAAATCCGTGAGCCATACCAAAAGGCCTAAGAATAACGTGATACAAGTCAGGATTATACGTTTTAAGGATAAGCATATTAGCAATTAACACTAAATAAGATATACCTTCTAGAATGGCTGTAACCTTGAAAACCTTTAACATTGCATTTATTTTATTTGATTTAGGCCAAAATTAAGTATTATGATTCATTTTTTGGGTATTACAACCTAAACTAATTTACTTTTGTAATCCTAAACTTTGATAATGAGCAAGCGAGAATTAAAAAAGTATCTAAAAGATTTGACTAAAGAACAACTCGAGGAGCAAATGGTAGCTCTTTATGAGAAATTTATTCCCGTAAAGGTTTATTATAACTTTGTTTTTAACCCAAACGAAAATGCACTCTTGCAGGAATACAAAGTTAAAGTCTCACATGAATATTTTCCAATTCAAAAAGGCAAAATAAAGCGAAGACCTAAAATGCGACGATCTGTGGCTCAAAAAATGATCAAGCATTTTATCCTTTTGGGCGTAGACCCGTATGTAATTGCTGATGCTATGTGCTATCAAATTGAAATAGCACAAGCTTATTCTGTAGATCATTTTATTAAACAAGAGTTATTTTTCAAAAGTATGTTGACCTATTTTGAGCAAGTGATTCGGTTTTCTATAGCAAACGGAATGATAACCGATTTCAAGTCTCGGCTAATTTCTATAAGTAATGAAACCACTACACAACGGTGGCAAAACAAGGAGGGATTTGTTGCGGCGCTAGAGAAAATAGAGGATTAAGTAGATTCCGTTAATCAAAATTATTTAATGACATCGGGATATTTTCAATTAAATATACCCGATAAACTGTTTTTTAGACGTATTTTTGCAAAAACCCAACAAAAAACAATGTTTGAAAATACTATAGAAATAGAAAAAGAAGACAGAAAAGAACTTTATGCATACCAACAAGGTGACATCGATGCTATATTTGAACGTATCGATAACGGACCTAAACAACATCACCTGCTTTACCAGCTTCCTACCGGTGGTGGTAAAACAGTTATTTTCTCTGAAATTGTTCGTCGTTATTTATCCAAGCACGATTTAAAGGTCGTTGTTTTAACGCACCGAATCGAGCTTTGTAAGCAAACATCAAAGATGCTTAAAGGTTTTGGAGTAAAAAACAAGATCATTAACAGTAAGGTAAAGGAGTTACCAGATCAAAACGATTTTTCGTGTTTTGTTGCCATGGTAGAAACCCTTAAAAATCGTATTTACGACGAAAAATTACACCTTGACAACGTAGGTTTAGTAATTATTGATGAGGCCCATTACAACTCTTTCAGGAAATTACTAAGTTCCTTTACAAACGCGTTTATTTTAGGAGTAACGGCAACGCCATTAAGTTCTAATATTAAATTACCAATGCACGAAAGCTACGATGAATTAATCGTAGGTGACACTATTAGTTCGTTAATTAACAATGGGTTTTTGGCTCGAGCAACAACCTATAGCTACGATGTAGGGTTAACTTCTCTTAAAGTAGGTATTAATGGAGATTACACAGTAAAATCCTCTGATGATTTGTACACTAACATGCACATGCAAGAGAAACTGTTACACGCCTATACTGAGAAATCATTAGGTAAAAAGACCCTAATTTTCAATAACGGAATCAATACTTCATTGTATGTATATGAAACTTTTAGGGAAGCAGGCTATCCAATACGTCACTTAGATAATACTAGTAATGCAGAGGAACGTAAGGACATTTTGCATTGGTTCAAACATACACCTGATGCTATTTTAACGTCAGTGGGAATTCTTACCACAGGTTTTGATGAACCTACTGTAGAAACAATCATATTAAATAGAGCAACAAAATCCTTAACCTTGTATTACCAAATGATTGGTCGTGGTTCTCGTAAACTACCTAACAAGGATGATTTTACGGTGATTGATTTAGGTAATAATGCAGCTCGTTTTGGTCTATGGAGTGAGCCGGTAAACTGGCAACATATTTTTAAATCTCCGGAATTCTATTTAGAAAATCTGCGTGACGACACTGAGATTGAACTTTATTTTAAGTATTCAATGCCACCTGAATTACGCGCTAAATTTAGTAATACTGAAGATGTTACTTTTGACATAGACGAAGAACATAAGCTCGCCATCAAGCAAAATTTACGTTCAAAGGTTGTGCTAGAGAAATCTTTAGAGCAACACAGTACCATGTGCGTTTACAATACAGAGACGCTGCAGGAAGCAAAAGCATTAGCTAAGGAACTTGATGATGATATTGATTGTCGTATCAAGCGCTATTCAAAATGTTTGAGCCAGTGCAGTAAAAACTATCGTGAATGGCTAATTGACGATTACAAATTAAAACTAACTTTGTTACTAGGTAAAAAGTATCGTGAGAAAATCATGAATGAGCCTGATGACGAGGAGTAAAATAAGGAGCTTTTTCCTGCTGTACACTTTATCTCTTGTGGTGAACACCAACACAAGAGGATATCGTTTCCATCAGGGCTAGAAAGTTGCACATCAATCACATTTTCATAAAATAATACATCCACAACATATGTCAAAACAATTCTCAGATCTTGGAATTTCGGCACCAATTTGCAAAGCGTTAAGCGAATTGAAAATTGTAACGCCAACAGAGATTCAGCAAAAAGCAATTCCGCTATTATTAGCTAATAAAACAGATGTAGTAGGACTTGCTAAAACAGGAACGGGAAAAACGGCTGCTTTTGGATTACCACTTATACAATTAATTGATACAAATAAGGCACACGTTCAAGCTGTAATATTAGTTCCAACAAGAGAATTAGGGCAACAAATTTTTACTAATTTAGAAGCTTTTTCGCAGTTTTTACCTGATGTTTCGATAGCAGCAACTTGTGGAGGAATACCTATAAAACCCCAAATAGAACGCTTGACGAATCCAACTCATATAGTTGTAGCCACACCAGGACGTTTAATTGACTTGATTCAACGAAAAGCAATCAATCTGAAGGAAACCAACTTTTTAGTTCTAGATGAGGCTGATGAAATGGTCAGTATCTTAAAAGAAAGTTTAGACGAAATAGTAGCTGAATTACCTAAGGATCATAAAACGATTTTGTTCTCAGCAACTATGCCGGGGACCATCAAACAATTGGTGCAGAATTACTTGAACAAAAATGTAGTACAAGTAAGTGCAAGTATGGAAACTGTAGGGAATCAGGGTATTGATCACGAATATATAGTGGTCGATCCTATCGAGAAACTAGATGTTTTGATGCACTTTTTAAATTCGAAAGAAGGAGAACGCGGAATTATATTTTGTAAAACAAAGGCAGCAGTAAACAAACTTGCAAAAAATTTGGCAATTAACCGCTTTTCATCAGGTGCTTTGCATGGAAGTTTGTCACAAGGAATTAGAGATCGTATCATGGAGCAATTTCGTGAAGGACATATCAATATCTTAGTAGCCACTGACTTGGCGGCGAGAGGAATTGATGTAAAGGAAATTTCGTACGTAGTAAACTATCACTTACCAGATGTCTATGAATCTTACGTGCATCGCAGTGGACGTACAGCTAGAGCAGGAGCAAAGGGTTTATCTTTAACTGTTTTACAGCCTGAGGAAGAAAAAGAAATTGTTGATTTTGAAAAAGAACTAGGTATTAAATTCAGTAAGTTCAAGAAACCTTCGGCTTCAAGTATCGAAGAAAACAATACCTTATTATGGGCAAAACAAATTTTTAAAACAAAACCCAACCATGATGTTGATGCTGAATTAAAAACAAAAATAAAAACAGTCTTTCATCACCTTACAAAGGATGAGTTGATAGAAAAACTTTTGGCTAATTATTTGTTGCAGAACAAAAATGAACCAGCTGAAAAACCCGTTAAAAGACAAAAAATGAAAAAGTAAATTCTTCTAGAATTCAATAAAAAACCATTACACAACTTATACAAGTTCCGTAATGGTTTTTTTTATTTTACGGAGCACACATATTTCTAGAAGTCTTGTTATTTATAATGAACTTTTTATATTTTAGCAAGGTATTATTTTTCCATAAGAAAAAGTAAGAATGGTCTTGATTACAACGTGCTTTTTGGTAGGCTTATAAAGAGTCATGTCATTACGCATCCAATTTAATGGTGCTTTTATTATAATTAGTTGTACTAAAGAGGATTGTTGATACCTAGATTTCAAAAATCATTTTTACTAAACTTAGTTTCTATAAATTCGCATCATTTCAGGTTAATTAAAATATATGAAAAACGATTTCTTTGGTTTTAGCAGTCTATTTTATGATAATCCACTGTCGTGTTGGATTTATGAATTAGAGACTTTCATAATACTCGATGTTAACTCGGCGGCAACACAACAATTTGGTCACAGCAGTAATTCATTAATTAATAGTGACGTTACTAACTTTATAGTTGAAAAAGAGCAAGAAGCATTTATAGATGCTCACGCTTCAATTCACAATAAAAGCGGTTACATACAACTAGGGAAATTCCAATTTCTTACTAATTCAGGAGAAACACTTTACCAAGTGGTCAATGGTTATAAAATCATTTTTAGAGAACAAGAATGTTTTTTAGCAATCAGTCAAGTTTGTGAGGCCTTAAAAGCAAGTCAACCTGATTATAAAAAAATGGTGAACGCTTCTTTAGACGTTTTATGTAGCATTAACAAGGAAGGTAAATTTGTTTATGTAAGTGAGGCTTCAAAACAACTTTGGGGATACTTACCGGAAGAGCTTGAAGGAAAATCATTTGTAGACTTAGTTATAGAGGAAGACATTAACAAGACTAATGCTGCCGCAATTGATATTTACAGTGATAAAGTAATTAAATCATTTACAAATAGGTACAAGACAAAAAATGGTGCAACAGCATACAATTTTTGGACTGCGAAATGGAGTGATGGTGATAATCTTATGTATTGTGTAGCAAGAGCTGATGAGGAAAAAGCTAAACAGGACAACTTATTCTTTAATAGTGAACTACGTTTTAAAGCTCTCGTTCAAGAAGGGTCTGATGTTTTTAGTATAGTAAATAAAGATGGTTATTACACCTATGTTAGTCCAACATGTAAAACTATCTTAGGTATATCACCTGAAGAAATATTGGGTAGGAAAACTACAGATTTTATACATCCAGAGGATTTAGAGGCTAATTTAAAGAGTTTAAACAAAATTTATAGTCAGAAAAAAGTAAATGTAAAACCATTTCGCTTTTTAGACAGCAACAAAGAGTGGAGGTGGATAGAAACAGTTTTGACTAACATGTTAGATATTCCAGAAGTGAACGGAATTGTTGCAAATTCACGTGATGTTACAAAAAAAATCAAGGAGCAACAAAAATTAAAACTTTTTGAAAGTGTTATAACTAATTCCAAAGATGCGATTGTCATTACAGAAGTAGAACCAAGTAATAAAGGACTAGATCCTAAAATTATTTTTGTCAATGAGGCCTTTACTTCTATGACCGGGTACTTACCAATAGATATAATAGGTAAAACACCCCGTATATTACAAGGTCCTAATACAGAAAGGAAAGAATTAGATAAAGTAAGCAAAGCTATCTCTAAATTCGAGACTTGCGAAATAACTACTATAAATTACAATAAAGCGGGTGAAGAATTTTGGGCAAATTTTGCTATAAGTCCAGTAACAGACCATGATGGTCAATACACACATTGGGTCTCTGTTCTAAGAGATGTTACAGAACAAAAGATACAGGTATTAGAAAAAGATTTACTTTCCCAAATTAGTAGCAGCTTTAGCATCCAAAATAATCTCTTGAATAGTCTCACAGGTTTATGTGAATCCATAAGTAATTTTGGGAACTTTGACTTGGTCGAAGCTTGGTCTTTAAATCAAGAAAAAAGCGAAATGAAACTGCTCTCTCATTACACAGCTTTGCCTTCTGACGAACTATTTTATCAACATGAAATACAACTAAACAAGGTTTCTCGTAATGAAGGCTTGGTTGGTAAAGTATGGGCAAATAAAAAACAATTACTTTGGGATGATGTTTGTAACAATGAGGAGTTTGTTCGTCGCGATGCTGCAAAAACTATAGGTTTACAAACCATATTAGGGATTCCCTTAATTTACAATGAGGAAGTCGTTGGCTTACTACTAATAGGAATAAAAAACAAATCTCAATATTTTAAAAACTACAGTAGGATATTTAAAAAGATAGAACAATTTGTAGGCTCTGAATTAATTAGAAAGCAGCTTGAAAATGATTTAAGCCACTTGTTTAACGCGATACCTGATGTTTTATGCTTATCAGATTTTAATGGGAAATTTTTAAAAATCAATAAATGGGGTTGTGAACTACTGGGCTACGCTAAAGAGGAAATTCTATTTCATAATTTAATAGAATTTGTGCATCCTGATGATCGTGAAAGTACTTTTATAGAAATGAATAAGCTGGAAAAGGGAGAAGCAGTCTATGAATTTGAGAATCGATTTTTAAATAAAAATGGAGAAACTATTTGGATAAGTTGGAATAGCAACCCTTCAATTGAAGAAGGTGTCATTTATGCGGTTGGAAAAAATGTTACTTCAGAGAAAAAGTTAAGAAATTTAATCCAACAATCTAATAATTTAGCCAAAATTGGTAGTTGGGAATTTGATCTTATAAATGAAGAAATATTTTGGTCTGTTGAAGTACATCAATTGCATGAGACAGACGCAAAAACATTTTGTCCAAGCCTAAAAACAGGGTTAAGTTTCTATAAAGATGATTTTAAAGAAAGTGTAGCACTACATATTAAGAAGTGTATTCAAAAAGGAGAATCGTTCGATTATGAAGCGGTTATAGTGACTGCTACTAAAAAAGAAAGATGGGTTCGTTGTATTGGAACAGCTGAGCTACTTAACGGGGAATGTCAACGCATTTATGGTAGTTTTCAAGATATCAGCGAGCGCAAAGAGGCTGAGCTGAGGCTACAATCGCTATCAGATAATATACCAGGTGTTGTATACCAATACGTAATACACCCCGATGGGACAGACAGTTTAAAATACGTAACGAAAGGCTCTTTACAGATTTGGGGCATTGAGGCTGATTTAGTTGTTAATAATAATCAATTGGTTTGGGATCAAATAAAGGCTGGAGGTGAAATAGATAAAATAAATAAAAGTATATACGATGCGATAGAATCAAAGTCAAAATGGACAGCTACCTGGAAATACATGATGCCAAATGGAGAGTTAAGAAATCACCTAGGGTATGGTTCTCCAACCTTATTATCTGATGGTACTGTTATTATTAATTCTGTTATCCTAGACGTGACAGTTGATGTTAAAAATGAAGAGTTATTACAACAGGTAGTACAACAAGTTAAAATTGGTAGTTGGGAGCTTGATTTGACTAGTGGAAAACTAACTTGGTCTGAAATGGTACATCGAATAGTTGAAACTGATAGTACTACTCATATACCTGAACTTGCAAGCACTTTGTCGTTTTGTAGAAAAGATTTTTATGATTACGCATTACTTAAGTTCAATGAATGTGTAAAAACAGGACAATCGTTTGATTTCGAACTTGTAATTGTAACGGCAAATAAAAAGGAGAAATGGGTTCGCGTAATTGGAAATGCAGAAGAAATTGAGGGACGTTTTCAGCGTATTTATGGTAGTATTCATGATATTAGCTCATCAAAAGAAACCGAAAACCGACTCTTATCAATTTCACAAAATTTACCTGGTGTAGTTTATCAATATTTGATAAATCAGGATGGGTCAGATACGTTACAATATGTTTCAGGTGAAGTACACGAATTGTGGGGGTTTAGTGCTGAGGAGGTAACTCAAAATATAAGTTTGGTGTGGCATCAAATAAAAGAAGGTGGAGAATATGATATTGTAAAGGATAGTATTTTAAAATCTATAAAGACAAAAACGAAGTGGACTTGTCGATATAAATATGTCACACCTTCTGGAGAAATACGTACACACCTTGGTTACGGAAGCCCTAATTTTTTGACAGATGGAACGATTACCTACAATTCAATTATATTAGATGTTACGCAGGAAGCTAAAAATGAAGTTTTATTAGAACAGACAACTGAATTAGCTCGTATAGGAAGTTGGGAATTAGATCTTATTAATCAACAAGGTGACGCTATGTATTGGTCACCATTGGTCAAGAATATTTTAGAAGTCGAGAGTAATTATAATCCTACTTTGACTAGTGGATTGGAATTTTACGAGGGTACTAATAAAGATAAAGATACAGAGGCTATTTCAAACTTAATTAAACATGGATTGCCATTTGATGAGGAAATTTTAATTAAAACATGTAAAGGATCTATTAAATGGGTTAGAATTATTGGAAATAGTGAAACTATAAAAAACAGGAGGGTAAGGGTATTTGGTAGTTTACAAGATATTAATGATAAGAAACTTGCTGGAGAAAAACTGCAAAAAGCATTTAAAGAAAAAAACGAGATTCTAGAGAGTATTGGAGATGCATTCTGTTCATTTGATAAAAATTGGATTGTAACCTACTGGAATAAGGAGGCTGAAGTAGTATTAGGTAGAGAAAGAGATAAAATTGTTGGCAAACATTTATGGGATGAATATCCAGATGTAGTTGGTACTGAATTTTACAATCAATATCAGAAAGCCGTTCTTACTAAAGAAGTAACTTCTTTCGAAGCACATTATTCGACAGTAAATAAGTGGCTAGAGGTCTCTGCATATCCCTCTGAAGAAGGATTATCTGTTTATTTTAAGGATATAACGCTACGAAAAGAAGGTGATATTAGATTAGTTGCAGCAAACGAAAGATTTGAAAAAGTTACGGAAGCTACCAAGGATGCTATTTGGGATTGGGATTTAATAAATGAAACTTTTTATCGTTCTAAAGCGGTGGAAAACTTTTTTGGTAAGGATACTCTTAAGTTAATGACTAATAATGATTTTTGGAGGGATAAATTTCATATAGACGATCTTGATACTATACAAAAAAGTATTCAAGACGCTATTAGTGATCCTAACTGTGATCGATGGGAACTAGAGTATCGAATTTTTAACGAACAAGGTGAGATTATCTACGTAGCGGATCAAGGAATAATTATTAGAAATAAGAATGGTAAAGCTACGCGAATGGTAGGAGCGATGACTGACATATCAGAGGAAAAGAACATGACCATAAAATTAAATGAGTTAAACCAATCGCTTCAGCTACAATCTTTTGAGTTAAAGCGTTCCAATGAGGAACTAGAGCAATTTGCCTTTGTAGCATCGCATGATTTACAAGAGCCTCTGCGAATGATTACTAGTTTTATGGATTTGTTACAAAGAAAATATGGTGATCTTCTTGATGAAAAAGGACATAAATACATTCATTATGCAACAGACGGTGCCATAAGAATGAAACAAATCATTTTAGATCTTCTTGACTACTCCAGAGCAAATAAACCTGCTGAAGGAAAACAGAAAGTAGATTTTAATGATATTATTACCGAATTTAATACCCTTAGAAGAAAAATAATAACTGAGAAAAAAGTAGTTATTACATCAGACCATCTACCTGTCATGATCACTTACAGAGCAGCAGTAACGCAAATATTTAATTGTATTTTAGATAATGCTATCAAATATTCGAAACAAGACAAGCAACCTGAAATTGTAATAAAGGTAGTAGATAAAAAGACTTCCTGGTCATTTACTATTAGAGACAATGGTATAGGTATTGACCCTCAATTTCATGATAAGATATTCGTAATTTTTCAAAGATTACATAACGTAGAGCAATATCCAGGAACAGGAATAGGATTATCTATTGCTAAAAGACATATCGAGTTTCTGGGTGGTACAATTTGGCTAGAATCAAAAGTAGGAGAAGGCAGCATTTTTCATTTTACAATTGCTAAAAATGAAGAAATGCCATTACTTAAAAAGCAAATTTCCTAAATTAAAATAAATAGTTTTTTGTTGCAGACGTCTATTGAATACAACATCTCCTAGTAAGATGAAAATTACGTTAGAGAATCGATTAAGCTAAAATATAACACATTAATCATTCTAATTATTTAAGTTAATAAGAAAAGCAGACTTAAAAAAAGATAGTGAATTCGCAGATAAAATAATATAACTAAGTTTATAATTTTTTAATAGTAAATAAAACTTTGAAAGACTTTGCTTATATTGCGTTTGCTAGTTTAAAAGGATTAAATTATTCAGTTTAATAGTTACCGTGATGTGTAAATAAAGTAGGACAGATTTATAATGCAACATAGAATGCTGAACCTATTCAAACCCATTAATTAAGTTCGTGTTTAATAAGAAATAATCATGTTTTATGGTCGTAAAAATTGGAGAAATCCTTTAAAGCACATTTAAAATAGGAATAGTATTGTTCGTCTATTTTAAGTAGTTTTGTTATAATTTACAACTCTAAAAGTTATAGTAGCACTGTTATGATTACTCGACAAGAAAGCCAAGATTGATAGGTATTAATCTTTCATGATAGCATTAAAATTGAGGAAAGGAGAATAAAATAATTTCGCAATTAAATAATTAAAAATTAAAGCGCATGAGTGCCAATTTATTAAATCTTGCCCACATATTATTAGTAGAAGACAATGAAGGGGATGTATTGCTAACCTTGGAGGCTTTTGAAGAGTGCAATGTAAAAACAGAAATAAGTGTTGCAAAAAATGGACAAGAGGCTTTAGATTTTCTTTTTAAAAGAGATAAGTATTTAAATGCCAAGAGACCCGACCTAATTTTATTAGATATTAATATCCCTATTTTTAATGGCCATGAAGTCCTACAGCAAATTAAAACTGATCCCGAACTAAAAAAAATTCCGGTGATAATGCTTACGACTTCTTCTAATCAAAAAGATATTGATAAAGCATATGAAAACCATTGTAATAGCTATGTAGAGAAACCATTAAATATAATAGAATTCCTTGCAGCAATAATAAAAATAGAGCAATTTTGGCTTCAGTTAACCACTAAGGCAAGTTAATTATGAGTGGACTGATAAAAGATAATTTAGATAATTTAACTATTTTAGTAATCGAAGATAACATAGGTGATTTTGTTTTAATCGAAGACTATCTACTAGATCAATTTCAAAATATAAAAGTTATCCATAATTATGACTATAAAAGTGCCGTAGAATTATTGCAAAATTCTCCGGAGAATATTTCCTTAATTTTGATGGATTTAAACTTACCTGAATTAGGTGGCTTATCCTTAATTAACAGTATGTTATCTCATAATTTTGAAATCCCAATCATTATCTTAACTGGATATACTGATTTGGAGATGGCTAAAAAGAGTCTTCAAATGGGTTTTTATGACTATTTAGTAAAAGACGAAATAAATCCAGTAATCCTACACAAAACGATTACATTCACCTTAAATAGGAGTAGCTTTATTAATCAGTTAGAGCATGAAAAACAGAACTATGAAAATCTTTTTAACTTTAATCCTCAACCTACTTGGCTTTTAGACTCTAAATCTCTTAAAATATTAAATGCCAATTTGGCGGCACAATTAAAATATGGTCTATCACATCATAATTTTTTAAAAATGCATTTTACACAATTGCATCCCTCAGCTGAGGAGCAAATGGTAAGAAACAACTTAATTAAAAGAGATAAGGAGTTTCCTAGAAATAATTTTACTCATATTTTAAGTGATGGAAAAGAGATTAACGTAAATATTTATTTCAGAGAAATTAATAGTGAAGGATACAGTCGTTTAATTGTACAAACCAATGATATTTCAGAAACATTGAAGCACATTAGTACAATCGAAGTGCAAAATGCAAAACTAAGAAATATTGCTTGGACGCAATCACATGTCGTTAGAGCTCCTATATCTCGAATTTTGGGAATAATTAATCTGTTAGAAGAAGAAAAAGAGAATCAGGAAGAATTCATGTTTTGGATGAGTCAACTTAAAATTTCAACTAATGAAATGGATCAAATTGTGAAAAACATTGTTAGTGATTCAAGTAGTTTTGAAGAAGAATAATAGAGCCAAATGAAAAAAGAATTATACATAATCGATGATGACAACATTTACAGAATGATTGCCTCACGCATGATTACTAGAGTTGCACCGGATGCTCTTATAACAGAATGCGAGAATGGCCAAATTGGACTATCGGCATTAGCACAAAACACTAATCTAGACTCAGAGATCATTGTCTTACTTGACATCAATATGCCCATCTTAAACGGTTGGGGATTTTTAGATCAAATTGTTGATCTTAACTTTTTTAAAAATAGTACAATTAAAATTTACATTGTATCCTCGTCCACGGACGAAAGTGACTTACTGAAAGCACAACAGTACGATTTCTTAGGAGGTTTTTTACACAAGCCGCTAAGCAAAGAGGATTTAATTTCAATTATTGATATATCCTAAGGTTTCCAACGTGCTATAATTCTAGCAGATCCATATTTTTTATAACGGTCTCAAATAGTATTTAACCAATATAGATATCGTTAGTAATAACTTCTTTTAACGCTATTTTAATACTTCGATTTTTAGTAGGAGTTTTATTTATTGTATATTTAGTAAAATATTTTATTCTTTTAAAGTTAAAATAAATATATGGAAATTGTTATCATCGGAGGGGGGTTTGCTGGACTAAACTTAGCAAAGGAATTGTTAAATCAAAAAGATATTCGTGTCACACTTGTGGACAAAAATAATTATAATTTTTTTCCACCTCTTATATATCAAGTGGCGACCGCTTTTCTTGAACCATCAAGCATTAGCTATCCTTTTAGAAAATTTTTTGCGGGCAAAAAAAACCTTCAATTTCGATTAGGACAATTAAAGGCTGTTGTTCCCGAAGAAAATAAAGTAATCCTTCATAATGGAGAGTTAACCTACGATCACTTAGTATTTGCTACTGGCGCAGAAACAAGCTATTTTGGAATGGATAACGTTAAAAAAAACGCTATCCCCATGAAAACGCTGAATGACGCTATTGTGATGCGAAATACAATTTTAAAAAACTTAGAAAAAGCCGCAATTTGCAAAGACATTCGTAAACGAAGAGAGCTTCTAACTATAGTTGTCGCGGGCGGTGGACCAACAGGTGTAGAGGTTTCAGGTATGTTTGCTGAACTTAAAAAAAATATTTTTCTCAAAGAGTACCCAGAATTAGCTACAGCTGCTAGCAATATTTATTTAATAGACGGCGGCCCGGCTTTATTGGCACCCATGAGCAAAGCTTCGCAAGATGATACTTATAAAGCATTAACGGACTTAGGTGTTGTGGTAAAACTTAATACACAAGTTATCGATTATAAAGATGATAGCGTCTATCTGTCTACTGGTGAAACGATTCAAACCAAAAACTTAATTTGGGCTGCGGGAGTTTCAGCAATGACATTCGAAGGAATTCCTGCTGAATGTTATGGTAGAGGCAAGCGAATGATTACTGATGCCTACAATAAGGTTAATGGAACTAAAAATATTTACGCAATCGGAGATACAGCATTACAACTAACAGATGAAGCTTTTCCTGACGGACATCCGCAGGTGGCTCAAGTTGCAATCCAGCAAGGAATTAATTTGGCCTCCAATTTCAAGGCAACCTTAAAAAATAAACAGCAAGTACCTTTTAAATACAACGATAAAGGATCAATGGCGATAATAGGTAAGAACAAAGCAGTTGTCGACTTACCAAAACCAAAAATGCATTTTAAAGGTTTTATTGCGTGGGCCATTTGGTTATTCATTCACCTTGTTTCTTTGATTACATACCGAAACAGGATACAAACTTTTTTTAACTGGATGATTTCTTATTTTGCAAAAGACAACTCTCTTAGAATGATCATTAGACCTGATAAAGCAAGGAGGGCAGAGACTAAAACTGTCTAAATATAATTATGAAAATGTAAAAAGACTATTGTGATTAGCCAATTTGGTAATTATAATAGTCTTTTTATTTTTTTTCTACCCAAATTCAATATTATAAAAGCTAGAATAGTAGTCGAGGTCATGATGATAACCATCGGAATGATCGAATCTTTTACAAAAACTCCGACTGCAAATGATACTAATGCTCCTAGTCCAAGTTGCAATGCACCCATCAATGCAGAGGCACTACCCGCATTTTTAGAAAAAGGGGCAAGGGTTAAACCTGCTGTATTGGGATTTGAAATTCCTAAGCACCCCAAGAATAAAAACAACATAAATATGGTTTCATACAACCCTAGAAGATCATAGACCGCTAGAACTAAAAACAAAATACTTATAATCGATTGTATAATCAAAGCACTATAAATCATTTGTTCGCTAGAAAACCTTTTGAGTAAAACAGAATTTAATTGACTAGAACCTATAAAGCTCAGTGACATAAAAGCAAAAATCCATCCATAGGTCTTTGCATCTACATCAAATACATCCATAAATACAATTGGGGAAGCAGCTACATAAGTAAACAATCCGGAAAAAGCTACAGCACCTGTAAGGGCATAAGTATAAAATTGTGGTTCCTTTAAAATACTAATAAAATTAGAAATGATAGGCTTAGGTTTTAATGAGATCGTTCGATCGGGTGTAAAACTATCGGGCAAACCAAGTTGCGCAGCTATTAGAATTACAATCCCCATGCACATCAAAATGAAAAACACAGTATGCCATCCATAATACTCCGTTACATATCCTCCCAATGTAGGTGCTAGCATTGGGGAAAGCCCCACAACTAACATTAATAGTGAAAAGACCTTTGGAGTGTCTCGAACAGGGAATAAGTCACGAACCATAGAAACTGAAGCCACCGTTGCAGCACAACTACCTACTGCTTGTATAAATCGCAAACCAATAAAAGTATCAATATCGTTAACATAGACACAACCTAATGAAGCCAAAATATAAACAAGCAAACCAATAAAAAGTGGTTTTTTACGGCCAAAGCGATCTAAAAGTGGTCCATAAAGTAACTGTCCAGCAGATATCCCAATGAAATAACTAGACAAAGTCATAGATACTTTTGCGACAGTAGTATTTAAATCTTTTGCAATTCCAGAAAATCCAGGTAAATACATATCTATCGAAAATGGTCCTAAAGCGGTCAACGATCCTAAGATTAATATTAATTGTAAGTACTTAGATTTAGACATGAAACGAATTATTAAATTTTTGGCAAAGGTAGACAAAACCTTTCCTACCATAGCTTGTGTGTAATAATTTATTGTAAATCATTAACTGATTTATTTCAATAAGTAGACAGCTGTGAAGAAATTAAAGTTTTATTAAATGAGTTCAGGTTAGGCTATGGCCAAGGTTTCTTAATATAATTGTATAACAATTCAACTTTAGTTACTAATTAATAAGAGTGTTCCTGAAACAAAAAGAAGAACATATATTACCTTTTTTAATAATATATCATCGACTCTGGCATAAACTCTCTTGCCTAGATAGATTGCTAACAAGAAAAAAGGTAATACAAAAATTGAGTTGTAAATTTCCTTGGATGTTAGTACACCACTAATAGCTAAGGCTGGTACTCTCATCAATGTTACTAATCCTAAAATTCCGAACATTGTAGCTCTGAAAGTTTTTACATCAGCGGTTTCCTTCTGGACAATCATAACATACAAAGGTCCTCCCGTAGAAAATACACCTGAAAATAAACCACCTAAAAAACCGAATATTGGTTTTAATATGCTCAATTTGGAAATTTTCTTGTTTTTTCGCAAACTATAAAGAACAAAAAGTATAATGAAGAGACCTAAACCTCTTTTAAGTAGTAAAGGTTTACCATATTTTAATAAGTATACACCAGCTATAAGTCCAAAAAAAGAATAAAAAGCAAGGGTTTTGAGTAATTTTTTATCTATGTTACTCCATTCTTTTACTATATAAATAGGTGCTGAAATTGAATAAAAAATTGTGATATAAGAAACAGCTTCATTTAATGGCATTACTAAAAGTAATATAGGTAGAGATACTAAACCCCCTGCAAAGCCTATAATAGATTGAATAAAAAATCCAGCGAATATTCCGATTATAAGTACGATTAGCATTGTATTCATAATACAAAAGTAGAGATAGATTGAATAAATTAAAAACCTTTTCGCCTAATAAGCTAAATAAACATCAAAATAGAGCGGAAGGTAAGATTATAATTAACAACTATCAAGGTTCATCTGATAGCTTAAAATCCTATTTATGATATACTAGCACTAACTATATAATCGTGCTAATAATAGCATCTTTCTCAGTTAATTTAAAATAAACATCCTTACTAAACATATATAATTGAGAAGGCTTCTTAGCTGTACCTACTTTCTTTTTATCTTGAAGAGGAACTATGTATGGTTTTGTTAGTACTTTTTTTCTAAAATTTCTATTGTCTAAAGTAACGTCTAAAATAATTTCATAGGCTGACTGTAGCTCGTTTAAGGTAAACTTAATAGGCATTAAATCAAACATTATTTGCTCAGTTAAAACTTTGATTTTAATATCATTATATGCATCAGTGATAATGTCTAAATGATCAAAACCCATTACGGGTAAGTTATTTACTGGAAACCAATGTGCCTCTCTTTTCGTATCATTTAAACTTACCTCACTAGCTTGTAATAAAAAGTAGTAAGCAATGGTAATAGTACGTTCGTTAAAATTTTCTTTTTGAGCCCAAATACGATCTTTCTCGTTCATCAAACGATTAGGATTGCCAAATACTTTAAACTGCTTCTTATACAAATTATCTAATCCTGTCAGCTCTTTTAAAACTCGGGTTGCTGTTTGATCTATATCTTCATTTTCTAAAACGTGATAACCTGTTAGAACAAAGTCGTCGATTAAAACTTTTTGATTCACATCACACTCTAAGTATCTCTTAGTCAATAAAACGTTCAAAGACTTAGTATCAAAGTCAAAACCAAAAACGACACAATCAACAGAAAGATTGGGGATTATTTGTGGCTGTATAGGCATAGTAAAACTGAATTAGGATTGAAAGAAAAGCAGATTACAAATCTACTCTTTTTTGATTAAAATCATTAGATATAGAGTAGGTGTTAAGCAAATCTTTTAGTTGACAAGAGCTACTTATGATTGCATTAGTTCGTTTACTTCTAAATCAGTTACTACCGGATTTGCACCTTCACGACTAGCCACTAATGCGCCTATAGCACAGGCGTGATCTATAGCTTCTTGTGGGTCGTCATTATTCATTAATTTACTTGTTATAGTTGCTAGAAAAGAATCTCCAGCGCCTACAGTATCAACAACTTCAACATGATATCCTGAGTTGTAATAAAAATTGTTATCTATGTATAATACAGCGCCTTGACTACCTCTAGTTACACATATACATTTAGCATTTGTCCTCTCAGCTATAAAAATAATATTTTGATCAAACGACAGATTGGTAGAGCCTAAGAGTGTTGCAACTTCATAAATCTCATCATCATTGAATTTGATAAAATCAGCTTGACTCATTAAATTTTCAAGTACTGCAGCAGTGTAATAAGGCTGACGTAAATTAACATCGAATATTTTATATTTCGCTACTTTCAGTAGTTCGTTCAACGTATTCTCTGAAGTTTCATTACGAGAAGCCAAACTTCCGTAAATGAAAATATCAGCATTTTTCACCAGAGCGATTGCCTCATTTGTAAGTTGGATATTATCCCATGCTCTTGGTTGCATAATATCATAAGAAGCCGAACCTTTATCATCTAGTATAACCTTAACTTTACCCGTTTTATAGTAGTTGTCAACTTGAACACCGCTAACAGCTACTTTATTTTCTTCAAGAAAGTCAATTAATTTTTTACCTTTTTTTCCCTTTCCTACGCGGCTAATAATCGCCACTTCATTCCCCATCGAAGCTAATCTAATGGCGACATTAAGTGGTGCTCCTCCAATTTTTTTGTGAGTAGGGAAGACATCCCATAGTATTTCTCCAAAACAAGTGGCCTTTATCATAATTTTATATTTATGAATTGCTGTTCAATTCGATTATACATTTTTCAACTCCATAGGCTACAATATCATTGTATGCTTTTGTATAACCAGCTACAAATGCTGCCGAAGTGCTTAAGGTACCAAAAACAGCTTCGATCTGGATGAAGGCAACTGGATTTGTTTGTGCTAACGTCGCTTGTGCAAAAAGAACTTCTTGTAAAGCATCTTTGATATTGATACTTTCTTTCTTTTCGTTAACACCCAAACTGTAAATTGCCCAAGCAGCAATCACAAAGGCAGCATGCGATACGGATCTATTAGCAGCCAATTGTCCTTGAACCGTAGGCATTATAAATTTTGGCATTTTTGCTGATGTCTCAGAGCAAATGCGTTCGATTTGATCTTTAATATATACATTGCTAAACCTAGCCACTAATGTTTTCTTGTATTGCGTTAGATCCACGCCTTCAAGATCATTCAGTGTAGGTGTTACTTCGTTGTCTAAATAAATAGCAAGGAATTTAGCAATTTCAGGATTGTGAATAGCCTCGTCAATAGTGTTGTATCCCATTAAACTACCTAGAATACCTATCACAGAATGTCCTGCATTAAGCAATCCTAATTTCATTTTTTCGAAAGGAGCAACATCTTTTACAAATTGCACTCCTACAGCCTCTAGATTAGGACGGCCGGCAATAAAATCATCTTCGATTACCCATTGTTGAAAAGATTCACATACTACAGGCCATTGATCCTCAATTCCAGAAGTTTCTAATAATAGCGCTATATCCGAAGGAATTGTAGCCGGAGTTATACGGTCTACCATGCTATTTGGGAAAGAAACATTTGATTCTATCCATGGTAATAAATTTGGTTGTGCAAATGCGATATAAGACAACAACATTTTTTTAGTGACATGTCCGTTTCCTTCAATGTTATCACAAGATAAAATAGTGATTGGGCCGTTATTATTTTCTTTTCTTAATGCTAAAGCTTGCGTTAAATAACCAAAAATTGTTTTAGGCTCAGCTGGATTATTTTTATCGTGAATAATTGTTGGATTTTCATAATTGAATTCTCCAGTCGCTTCGTTTAAATTGTATCCACCTTCAGTGATCGTAAGCGTAATAATCTTGGTCGCTTTATCAGCCATTTTTTCAATAACTGCTTTTGGGCTATCAGGAGCAAATAAATATTCTGTAATCGAACCGATGACTTCCTTAGTTAAGGTACCATCTAGTTCCTTGATTACTAATGTGTATAAACCATCTTGCTCTTTTAAAACGTTGTAAATTTTTTGGTCAAAATTAAGTAAAGCCACTCCGCAAATACCCCAGTTAGCATTAGCTGCATCTTCAAGTAATTGATCAATATACATTGCCTCGTGTGCTCTATGAAATCCACCAACACCCACGTGTACGATGCCTGTTGTGATATTTTTTCTATTGTAGTTTGGTACAGCCACACGTTCAGAAATTGCTGATAAGTTGCTGCTATTTAATTTATACTGCTTCATGATTTATTGTTTTTTTCCTTCGAATTTTTGAAATAATACTGCTAAGATGATAATTCCTCCCTTTACAACTTGTTGCGGGTAAGATGGAACATTCAAAAGATTTAAAATGTTACCTATTAATCCTAAGATTAGCACTCCCATTAAGGTATTAATAGCAGTTCCTTTTCCTCCATTTAGACTTGCTCCTCCAATAACTACTGCTGCAATAGCATCTAGCTCCCACGATACTCCCATATTAGGAGAGCCTAAATTAGTTCTTGAAGCAGTGATGATTGCTGCTACTGCTGCCAATGATCCAGAAATTGCATATACTAAGAACTTGTATTTGTTTACTTTAATACCAGATAGGCGAGAAGCCTCTTCGTTACTTCCCATGGCAATAACTAAACGACCAAACACATTGTATTTCAACATCACAGATGCCATGGCAACAATGATGAAAAAGATAATTGCTATGTTAGGAATTCCTAATGTTGCGTTGTTTGCAAAGTCAGACATGAATGCACCTCCAGCTGTTTCAAATGTTACAGGGGAACCTTTGGCATAAATAAAACCCAAACCTCTTGCTATAGTCATTAGTGCTAATGTGGCAATAAAAGGGGCCATCTTTTGATAGGCAACTAAATATCCCGATACGCTACCTAAAGCAAATCCCATAATGATTGTCAGTAATATAGCAGCCGGTAGAATGACTAAATTAATTAAAAGTGCAAATGTCACAGCTAGTAGAGCGACTAGCGAACCAACAGATAAGTCGATTCCTCCAGTTAGTATTACAATAAGCATCCCAATACTGATAATGCCTATTCCAGATACTTGTTTTAGTAAATTAGATAAGTTCGTTTGTGTAAAAAACACATCAGAGATCAAAGCTGAGAAAATCATCAGCAATACAAAAATGACAATTGTATTGTGCTTAATTAAAAACTTTAGAATTCCTCCAGGAGTGCTAAGCTGTTGTTTTATAGTTAGATTCATTACGTTGTATTTAATATTATTTAAAATTTAATTTTTTAATTCTTCGCCAATAGAGTACCTCAAAATATTTTCTTCAGAGAATTTATCTTTAGGTAATTCTCCAAAGATGCTTCCTTTGTGCATGACTAATATTCGGTCTGCAATTCCCATGATTTCTGGCATGTCAGACGATATTACAACAACAGCAACTCCTTTTTTTGCTACTTCATTGATTAGGTTGTAGATTTCGACCTTGGCGCCTACATCAACGCCTCTAGTTGGTTCATCAATAATAATAAGTTTACTATCGATACTCAACCATTTTGCTAATGCGACTTTCTGTTGGTTTCCACCCGACAAATTTTTGACATCAATTTCAGAGCTTGGGGTTTTGATATTAAGCTTAGCAATTAAATCATTAACATTAGTATTTTCCTTTTCGTCATTTATAAAACCTAGCTTGCTAGAAATAGTTTTAAAACTGGTAATACTTATATTTTTACGAATAGATAAAGGCAGAAAAACACCTTCTTCTTTACGATCTTCAGATACAAAACCAATTTGTTGGTTTACTGCGTCAACGGGATTTCTGGTTGTAATCACTTTACCGTTTAAGGTTAAGGTTCCTGATTTCTTTTTGTCGGCACCAAAAATTAGTTTAGCCATCTCTGTACGACCGCTTCCTCCTAATCCCGCAATTCCTAAAACTTCACCTGCACGAACAGCAAACGAGACATCTTTTACAAAACCGTCGTCTCCGCTTAATCCTTTTACTTCAAATACAGGTTTTTCACTAACAGTAACGTCTCGCACTGGAAACAAATCTTCTAATTCTCTACCTATCATCAATCGAATGACACCGTCTTTATCGATATCTTCTTTAGGTACGCAACCCGTGTCAACTCCGTCTTTTAAAACAGTGATCGTGTCTGCTATTTTAAAAATTTCCTCTAGGTGATGCGAAATATAAATGATGGACATTCCTCCTTTTTTCAAGCGATCTAAATTGGCAAAAAGTTTTTTGGCATCATTTGGATCAAATACAGTGGTAGGTTCATCAAGAATTAAAACTTTAGTATCTTCAGATAATGCTTTGGCAATTTCAACCACTTGCTTCTGGACGATACTTAAGTCTCTAACAATCGCCGAAGCATCTATTTCGAAACCTAAAGAATTAATTAACTCTTGCGCATCCTTGGTAATTTTTTTCCAATTCATCCAGAATTTACTTGCACCTAACTTATGTAAGTAAATATTCTCAGCTACTGATAAATCATTTACTAATGAAAGTTCTTGGTAGACTACACTAATACCTAGTAATTGACCGTAATGGGTATTTTTTGGATTTATTTCTTTGCCATTAAGCAATACCTTTCCGCTGTCCTTTTGATGTACACCACTTAAGATTTTAACTAACGTCGATTTACCTGCACCATTCTCACCAAGCAAAGCATGAATTTCTCCATGTTTGACTTTTAGATTCACACCCTCAAGAACAGAAACAACCCCAAAACTTTTAGTTATTCCAGTCATTTCAAGACGGTATTCGCTTTCTGAATTTCCCATTTGAGTACTTTTTTTATTTTTAGAACAATGCTTTTGGATTGTAGTATTGTGCAGCGTTTTCTTTAGTAATTAATAAAGGAGCTGTATATGATTTTAATGGAAAATCTCTCTTTCCATTAATATATTGTATGGCACACTCAACAGAATTTCGACCTATTTGCACAGGGCTATTCATTGCTGTACAACCGTAGAAGTCAGTATCCATGATGTATTTAATGGCTTCTTTTTGACCATCTGCTCCAGCAACAATCAAGATGTCATCTGTTTTACCAGCTTGTGCAATCGCTTTAATGGCACCTAAAACACAAACATCAGATTCTGTTATTACGACATTAATATCTGGATGTGCTACTAATACATCTTCCATAGCTTTCAATCCACCAGCATACGTCCACTCAGTGTACATTTGAGTAGCTACATTTAAATTGATGTAACCTAGTGTTCTTAATTGCTCCTCAGTAATTCCTTGCAACAATCCTTGCTTACGCGTTAGCCCTACAGGGTTTCCTGCATTCCCACTTAGTAATGCAATTTTCATTTTTTTAGTTCCAAATTTCTTAGCAACCCAAGCACCTGCTAATTCACCATTAGCTAGATTATTAGATTGAATAGTAGTAACAACTTCTGCAGAAGGGTCTATCGAACTATCAATGATGAATACAGGTATACCAGCTGCCTTTGCTACCTTAGTAACTGCAACAAGTGCCATAGGATCCTTTGGGTTAAGTAATAAAGCATCAACCCCTTTAGTGATCAAATCCTCTACTGCGGCAATTTGTTTATTGATATCACCTTGTCCGTCAGCTGACAAGAATTCCATTCCGTTAATTTCAGTGTTTTCTTTGATACTCATTAACAAAGCTTGGTAATAAGGAGCGTCAAGTGAAGGAGTACAATACCCAATCTTCATTCCTTTTAGATCTTTAGCGCTTTCAATCTTTGTAGCTTTTGAGCCACTAGACTGAACATCTGATTTTATCCTGTCGCTCTTATCAAGACAGCTAACAAGACTTAAAGCCACTGTTAACATTAATAAGGGTTTGACTGCTTTTTTGAAAAATGTTTTCATATTTTAATTTTTAAGAATTAGATCGAATAAGTATTTTAAAACAGCGCAATATCAACTTGTAATACTGCTTTTTGCTTTTCAGGATTCCACATTGCAGTCATTTCAATTGGGAAAGAAAAACCACCAGCTTTTACTGTGCGTGCATAAACAGCGCCTACATTGATGATATTTGCTTTTTGGTCTGTGTAAAAAGTTTTGTCAGTAAGGAAAGAGAAAGCACCACCAGTGAACAATGTCAAACTATTATTGTCTTTTTCCCAAACTTTATGCTTTACTTCTAGGTAATGTGTGTAGGAGTCTTTCAACGAACCATCATTTTGAACCTCATAATCACCAGATCTACCAGCTAAAATCGTTGCTAAATACAACGAAGTTTTATTAGTCACCTGATAACCAAAGTTTAAATCTACAAAATTATATCCTTGTGTTTTT